>Ga0182748_1000329_pt1 | contig 52882 bp, 78 predicted proteins | sample eDN3rd37CKraftOP_FD_128877 | JGI IMG/M metagenome (GOLD analysis project Ga0182748, IMG submission 128877) | Enriched Organic Plus compost microbial communities from Emeryville, California, USA - eDNA 3rd pass 37_C Kraft OP (version 2) (version 2) ... | reverse complement strand
TCACCGATTTTTTCAAGGAGGATTTGGGCTTCATCTTCGTTCCTTCGTCACTACGACGAAGCCCAAATCCTCCTTAATTCACAACCTCAAATCTGTGCCATTGGCGCTGACGCCGGACATCCGCAGGTAGCGGCGGTCACCCTTCCACATTGCATGCCCCGTGAATGTCCACATCCTCAGATATTCACCTCGGAGCCGGCAGTCGCGAACGACCCAAGGCCGGTCGCTCGTGCCGTCGCTACAGCTTGGTGAACGAAGGGCAGGTTTCGACGACCCGTTTTTGATCAAGGAATGTCGGCAATGTTCGCGATCTACCCCACCCCCAGCAGATATTTCTAGTGGCTTTGCGCGGCCTCGGGCCATCATTGACATTGTGCTTGTCAAGCATCATATGAAGTTACATGAGAAGAGATAGCCGATTGTCGGGCGTGCTCCATGTGCTGCTGCACATGGCGGAACAGTCCGGTCCCCAGACATCCGAAACACTCGCCCGTGCGATGGACACGAACCCGGTCGTGATCCGCCGCATCATGGCCGGGCTGCGCGATCAGGGATTCGTTCATTCCGAAAAAGGGCATGGCGGCGGCTGGACGATCGCATGCGACCTTGAGGCCGTCACGCTGCGCGACATCTACGACGCGCTGGGGCAGCCGGAGATACTGGCGATGGGCAATCGCACCGATGCGCCCGGCTGTCTGGTCGAACAGGCCGTCAACGCGGCTCTGGGGCAGGCCTTCGACGATGCAGAAACCCTGCTGCTGCACCGGTTCGGCGAAATCACCCTGGCGCAACTGAGCGCCGATTTTCACGCACGCCTGACCGAACGCGGCGGCGCGATCACGCCGGAGACCTCACATGCAGCATGATGCCCTTATCATCGGAGGTGGCTTTGCAGGCCTTGCAGCCGCGACCTATCTTGCGCGGGCGCGCCGCAATGTTCGGGTTCTCGACACCGGCACGCCGCGCAATCGGTTCGCGGATGCCTCCCATGGTTTTCTGGGGCAGGATGGCAGCAATCCCGGTGACATTCTGGCGACGGCGCGCGCGCAGCTTCAGGCCTATGATACGGTCGAGTTGACGAATGCACGAGCGAGCGAGGCGCGCGTCATCGAGGATGGCTTTGCGGTATCTCTTTCCAGCGGCGAGCAAATCACCGCGCGCAAGCTGATCCTTGCCTTCGGCCTACACGACGAATTGCCCGATCTGCCAGGTTTGCAGGAACGATGGGGGAAGTCGGTCCTGCACTGTCCCTATTGTCACGGCTTCGAGTTCAGCGATCGGCAGCTGGGCGTACTCTACCGCACGCCCATGTCTGTCCATCAAGCCCAACTGATCACCGAATGGGGACCGACGACGCTCTATCTGAACGGAGCAGAATTGTCCGGGACGAGGCCGCTGCGCTTCATGCGCGCGGCGTCAGGATCGAGCCGGCTCCCGTTCTGGGATTGGCGGGAGAAGGAACGGACCTGTCCGCGGTCGAACTGGCCGATGGCCGGAGCAGCGCTGTGTCCGCGCTCTACCTCGCGCCGCGCTCGTGTCTGAACAGCCCCGTTGCAGAGCAACTCGGCGCTCAGATCGACGAAGGTCCAATGGGGCCGATCATCCACACCGATGGCGACAAGATGACAGCAGTTCCGGGACTCTATGCCGCCGGCGACATCGCCCGCGCGCCGCACAGCGTCAGTTGGGCCGTCGCGGACGGCGTCACGGCAGGCACGTCCGCGCACCGCGCGCTTGTCTTCGGCTGAGTGATGGACACGCTGCGTCCCTTTACCGAAGCGGCCACTGTTGCCCGCTATGCCGAAGATACGCCGCGTAAGGTGCCCGGCTACGCTGATCTCCACCGCATGACCATGCTCCTGCTGGCCGAGCGCGCGCCGCAGGAGGCAGACATTCTTGTCTATGGCGCTGGCGGTGGTCTGGAACTCAAGGCTTTCGCCGAAGCGCAGCCCGGCTGGCGGTTCGTCGGCGTCGATCCCTCGATGGCAATGCTCGATCTGGCGCGGGACATCCTCGGTCCGCTCATGACACGCGTGGTCCTTCGGCAGGGATATATGGATGCGGCGCCGCAAGCCCCGTTCGACGGCGCGTCCTGCCTGCTGACATTACACTTCCTTGATCAGGGGGAACGGTTGGCGGTGTTGCAGGACATGCGCCGCCGAATGAAGCCCGGCGCGCGGCTTGTTATTGCCCATCACAGCTATCCGGAAGGAAGCGCGCCGGTGGACTGGCTCGCCCGTTCGATCCTATTTGCGGATCGGGGCGTGCAGGATGTCGCCGGGGCGTCCCGTTCCGCGCAAATGATGAGCGAGCATCTGCCGATCCTGTCGGCGGCCGAGGAAGAGGGATTGCTGGAACAGGCGGGGGTTCGCGAGATCGCTCTTTTCTATGCCGCCTTCAGTTTTCGGGGATGGGTCGCGACCGCGTGATGCAAAGCGAACGTGAACTTACGGCAGATTATAACGGCCCTGATCTAGACTGGACATGACCGCTATGGCGGCGGAAACAGCGGTCGCACTGACCTGGCGTCTCGCAGCGAGGCGCGGTCAAAACCCCAGAGGGAGAGCCCTGTGTGGCTGCCCTTCCTTGACCATTTCATTATGGCTCCCAGACGAAGTGAGACACGTAGCCCCAGTATGAGTGGCTGCCGTTAGCCGTGTCGAACAGGATTTCCTGCAGGCCGCCGACCTGCTGGATTCGGACACCTTGCTCGCCTTTGCGAACATAGCGGCACCCCAAGGCCAAAGCCTGGTCAGACCGTTTTGCATTATGAAGATTTACGGCTCTCTCAAGATCAAGGAGTTGCGGGCAAACGATCACTTGGGTTTTTGCTGTGACGCGGTTTCTGGCCACGCTCACCGGAAGGGGATTTACCCCTCTCCAGTCTTTGGCGCGGGAGTTTGCCAACGCTTCCTCGGCTGCGACTTTACGCTCGCGCACACGTACGGCCTCTTCGGCTGCCTCACGCGCAAATTGCTCATGCAGCCGCTGTTCTTCGGCTAAGGCTTCCCCCGTCAGCGGCTCCAAACCCGAAACATCGGTATTTATCGGTGCTGTCATTTCACCGGCAGCAAGTGGACGTGACGCCTCCTCGGTCCCGGAATCATCCCGCGACCCGATAACGACCACGATGATCACCAATAGCACAAGGAACAGAGCAACCTTCTTCAACATACTTCTCCCCCAATCTCCCCGTTCTCGAAACGGCTGACGTCCGCAATGACCTGCTCGATCGCGGCAACCCACTTGTCCAGATGCTGTGGCAGGAATTGCTCGATCCTCGGGCCGGAGCGCCCGTTGACGGCGACATATTTGTTGTTCGGCTCGTCGATCACGGTGCCGCCAACCATCTCGGCCAACGCCTCGAAATACGGCCGCCAGATCGCTTCCGGCAGCGTCCATGATGCTGGGTTCGGCCAGAAAGTGCCGTTCTTCATGATATAGCCGAAGTTGATCGGCTTATTCTGGTCGGCCAGATCGAGCTTCAGGTTCAGACTTGCCTTAAGGTCGGGATAGACACCCAGCGGTTCGAGTGCCGAGAGGAACGACTGGATCGCGGCGGGCAGCCCCGGATCGCGTTTCGCCATCATATCCCAGAAGTCCGCCGAGCTGATCGACTGCGGCCCCTTCTGGCCAGCGGCAGGAATCGGATGGACTGTCGCCGCCCCATCCTCGACACGGACGATACCGCGCTCGATCATCACGGTCCTGGCCAGCGTGCTGGGCACCGCGAGAATGTCGCCTGCCGGGTTCCGCCATGTGGCAAGCTCGACAAGCGCGAAGGTAAAATGCGCACCGGCATGGCTCTGCAGCAGATCGCTGAGCGCCTCCGTCTCTGTCCTGATTCCGTCGCCCAGGACGATGACCAGCATCCTACCTCGCCGTAGTTTCAGCGAGACCGCGTCAATGAACTCCGCCTCTTCCAAAGCTTCTGGATGGTCACGAACAAGATCATACAGGCGTCGCGGTGCCTGCTGCCCCCGCGCAACAGCCATCTCGAACGCCTCGAATCCCATCAGGGTTAGCGCGGCCACATAATCCAGCGCTTGCGCCACCACCTCACGGCGCATCTGCCCATTCCGCCACAGCTTGGTTTCGACCAACACGATGTCACCGGACGGCGTAAGGTAGAGGTTGTCGATATTGCCGTGACCGGTCGGCACTTCACGGGCCACCGCGATCAGGTCGCCGAAACCAGGCTCAATGTCCGAGATCGGCAGGATGACGGGATGATCGTGGATCAGCGCCTGGAGCCACTTCTCATCATGTAGGCCGCCCCCGAGCCGAACGCGCGTCAACGCGCTGCGATTGTTGTCGTTGGTAATGAGAACCGGGACTGCTCGATGCCTAGCCATGTCATTCCTGTGCCGTAAGAAAAGCAGCGGAATAGCGTCCAAAGGTTAACAGCGGGATTCCTACTCCGTGGACGAATAGTCACCTCATCCGTGAGTTGACGGAGTGAGTGATCCGCATCTCGACATCCTTGGCCAGCGCATCCGCGAACGACGGCGGACGCTCGGCATGTCGCAAGAAGAGCTTGCGCATGTCGCGGCTCTTGATCGCAGTTATGTGGGGCGGGTCGAACGGGGCGAGCACAACCTCACCGTCGTTTCGTTGATCAAGCTGTGCCGGGCATTGAGGTGCGACATAGCGACGCTCGGGCAGGGCCTCCCCGTCGGACAACCCACCGTTCTGGAATAATGACAGCAGCCGCTACGTTGTGCTTGGCGAGCATTATCGGAACGTTGTATTGAGGGATCATGCGCACCGCCCGTGACCCGATCTGCAATGTTCGCCGCGATGTGCGTCACATCATCTGGATGTCGGCCTTCTCTTCTGCTGGCCTGCTCATGCTTTTAGCGGATGCGTTCGCACACTGACGGATTTCGTCGTAAAGCATCCATAGCTGCTCCAGCTCAAAGCCCCGAGAAACCAGCCATTTTCCTGCGCAATTCCCTTGTCGAGGTGCGTCTTTTCCATAGGAAATAGTTCCCAACAACTTCAAAGGTTTGGAACTATGGAAGGGACGAAAAACAAGGCGGCCAAGGTACCCCAGATCATCGTCGACATGATGGGCGATCATTTCTTGGAGGTCGCCCGGCACCTCCGTGAGACGCAGAAACATCACCCGGAGGACTTCAGGTCGGTCGCCAGGGAACTGAAGATCGGCATCCGCAAGGCATATAACCTCGCCCAGATCAGCCGCACGTTCGATGACCTTGGCGTTCCAATCGAGCAACTGCGTCGGATAGGCTGGACCAAACTCGCGCTGCTCTCGCCCTATGTCGATAAAGCTAACATCGACACGCTGCTGGTGAAGGCGGCAGACTCCACCGCGCACGAATTGAAGATGTATTTGCGTGGAAACGAATTCGACCCAGAGGGCAAGACAATCGTTCTCCATCTCGACAGCGAGCAATACGCCGTGTTCGAGCAGGCGCTCCTGACAGCAGGCGCCATTCCGCATTCGAGAGGGCTGCTAAACAAAGAAGCAGCACTCACCGCTTTGCTGGCTTCGGCAGGATCGAGCTGACTTGTTGCCCAACGGCTTTGCCACAAAACAGAGGGAGGTAGCTTCGGTCACCTCCCTCTGTTTCTAATGAGCGTTGATCAACCCTCCTTGTAATGGCATAAGAGCAGAAGTTCATCAGAGGGCAGGGCCGCCTGAACGCCGAATCCGGCATTTCGATGACTTGGATAATTCCAACGTCATTGAAAGTGCCGCTCGGTGGTCCATTCCCTTCGTCAGAAATCTCGATCTCGGGCTGCTTCGACCTCTAAGGCCTGGCGCCTCGTGCACTCTAGAGATGACGCATCGCGGCTATTCATAGCCGCTTGGCCGCTCCTTCCCCCATCGCGCGCGCCCCCGCCGACAGCAACGCTGTCCGGGAAGAGACCGCGCGTTCTTCCCGACATTCCCTTGCGCGATCTCGAACGCCCGCAAGCGCCTGCGATCATCTCGCTACGCATGGCGATGCGGAAATCATCACCCTTCTGAACGTGAATATCCGCGCCAGAAGAAGCCTGAGTGAGACAGGAAATGACGATTAAAATCAGACGCAAGAAGGCCGGTAAACCGACCCGCCCCTTACCCACCTCCAAACCTTGCGAAGTCTCGGCCATGCCCATCGAGCTGCTGACGGTGCCGCAGGCCGCGCAGTTCGCTGCCGTGTCACACCCCACCATCCGTCGCTGGATACGCGAAGAGGACCTTCGATCCTACCAGCTCAAGAAAGGAGGTCGCATCAGGATCGACAGGGCGGACCTCATAAAGTTCCTCAAAGGCGAGGCGATATGACCCTTGTGAATACCCCAAATAACTACACCCAAGGAATAATGTAGATTGGGTTTCACAATTTTTCACGTTTAAGCGAGGATGAATAACAATGCATACGAACAACCATAACAACGGCCAATTCGAGCAGAAAAACCACCTTCCCAGCATCGGCGATATGCGAGAAGCTCTACGTAAGTGCGATGCACCTTGTGAAGAAATAGCCTTCATGCGCTCGGCTCTCAAGCGCGTCGACGAGGTGATCGCTCAGGGCATGCTGGACTTCCCCGCCAACGAGCGGCTCATCTTCGAGCGATTGCAACAGGTGTCGCCCGCGATGGCGGGCATAACGGATGGGTCGTTAGCCAACCTCAAATCCAGGACGCGCAAGGCTTTCCGCCTGTTGCGAACGCAGGGCAAGCTGTCCAACCCCCGCTCCCGCTTCCCGCTTACCGGCGAATGGGGCGCGCTGCAGGCGACGCTCGATGTGAAGGCGCAGCGTGCGACCTCGCGCCTGTTCCACTTCGCCGCAGGACTGGGCGTCCTGCCGCACAAGATGTCCGACGCGGTGAGCGAGCGTTTCGTGGCTCATCTGCGCGATGAGGCGATGGTCGGAGGTTGGGAGGGCACGTTGCGTAGCAGCATCAAAGCATGGAACGATCTCGCCGCATCCCGCGAGGACCTGCCCCGACTGACGCCGCCGCCCGTCAAACGGACCAGCTACTGGATTCCGGTCGAGGAATGGCCGGAAAAGCTCGTGTTGGAACTGAAGGCATTTCTCAAATTCCTGTCCACGCCACCCGACTTCCTCGCATCAGACCCGAAGGGGATGAAGGCGCCAATCGCGCCGGCCAGGCAGCGGCATCTGAATTCCGTTGCTCGAAGAAAGAAGGTATTGAAGCCCGCAACGGTCAAGCAATACCGCCACAACGTGTCGATCGCCGTGTCGAGCCTTGTGCACAGCGGCGTGCCGATGGAGGAACTATCCAGTCTCGGCGAGGTGTTTCGTCCAGACCGTCTCGACCGGGCCCTGGGGTTCCAGCGCAAGCGAGCGGATGGCCGGATCACCGATCAGATGGTCCAAATGGCGCTGCGCGCGCCGATCATCGCCCGCTGGTGCAAATTTTCGCAAGACGACATCCAGCAGCTCGAAGAGATATCCTTCAGTGTTCGCGAGCAGATGCTCATTGAACGCGGTTCCCGGCGCGGCATGACGGTGAAGAACCGAGCGTTGCTGGACAGGTTGGATGAACAGCGCTTCGCCGACCAAGTGCAACTCCTGCCGTTTACCCTGCTCGATCGCGCGCGGAAAAAGCCGGATAGGCGCTCGACACCGGCACTGGTCCGCACGGCCTTGGCGATCGAGATACTGCTCATTTGCAGCGTCCGCCGTGCCAACCTCGTCGATCTAGAACTCGGCAAGTCGATCAGGAAGATCGGCCATGGCAAGGATGCCTTCTGGGTCATCGAGCGCGATGGTGTGGAGGTGAAAAACGAAGAAGACTTGCGGTTCAAGCTGGAAGGCTCGACCGTCGAGCTGTTGGAGTTGTATCTCCGGGACTGGAGACCGAAGCTGTGTCCGCACCCGTCGCCGTGGTTGTTCCCGGCAGCCGATGGAAGCTGCATCGACCCCAGGACCATGGCTCATGCGGTCGGGGCTCAGTCAAAGCGGGTGCTGGGCGTGGCCATCACACCGCATCAGTTCCGGCATATCTCTGCGGCCCTGTGGCTGAAGGACAATCCCGAGGGTATATTCACAATCAGCCAGCATCTCGCGCATCGCGACGTCAACACGACAAAGCGCTATTATGCGCGCCCACAGCAGCGGGAGGCGTCGCGCCACTTCCAGGAGCATATCCTGCGCAGTCGCGAGACTGCCCAGATCAGGATCAAGCGCACCGCGCGCCGCAAGGGTAGTGGTGGCGGCTTTGACGAAAGGAGGGACCTGCTGTGAGCATTCCTCTCTGCATCAAGCGCCATGACTGGCCCGCCACCGATCAGTTGCGTTATCGCGGGGCCCGTGAAGTCACGAGTTTTCTGGGCGGTCCCAAGCCCGCCCGCAGATGGAGCCTCGCCCGCTGTCGCAATGTCGAGCAGGGCTACGGTCAGTGGCTGTCGTTCCTTGCGCGACATGGCTGGCTGGATGCCGAAGCCTCGCCCGAAGCGCGAGTAACGCCCGATCGCGTCCGCCTGTTCGTGCTACAGCTTCAGGACCGAGTTTCGTCGTGCAGCGCAGCTATGGTGTTCGAGGGGTTTGCCAGGATGATCATGGTCATGGCTCCCGACTGCGATTGGACTTGGCTGCGGATCGTCATCACCAACCTCAAGGCCAATGCCAGGCCGGAAAAGGACAAGCGCGGCCATATGGTCGATGCTCGCCAGCTTCTGGCGCTGGGCGTCGATCTCATGGAACAGGCCCTGGACATGGAAGATCGCCATCATGCGGGCACCCGCATGCGGGACGGCCTCATCATCGCCATCCTTATAAGTTGCCCGATGAGGCTCAGCAATCTGGCAGCCATCGAGATCGGAAAGCATCTGATGTTCGACGGTGATCGTTATCGGCTCTTCTTCACCAAGGAAGAGACCAAGACCGCGCATCCTTATCAGGCGGAACTGTCTCCAGCGCTAAACCCTTACATCGACATCTGGCTCCGCGATCACCGGCGCAGACTGTTGGCTCATGGCGACGGTGGGACCGATCGGCTGTGGATCGACCGCTGGGGCGGTCCAATGGGCGATCGCTCGATCAGGGATCAGATCGAGAAACGAACCAAGGACGCGTTCGGTCGCCACGTCTGGCCGCACCTCGCGCGCAGCATTGCTGCGACCAGCTTTGTCGATCACGATCCGGCCATGGTGACGCTGGTATCCGATCTGCTCGGGCATACCGACCAGCACACCGCGCACAAACACTACATCCTCGCGAACGCCGCCTTGGCCCATGAGGCTGTCCAGACGGCGTTCGAGGGACGCAGAACCGCCGCTCTGGCGCGGTTGAAGGAGCGTCGTCATGCGTGAAGACCATGCGCAATCAGTTGCAATCGTGTCCATAGGTGATCACGCCACTTGCGGCAGTGGGATAAGGCTTATGCCACTGGAAAAATTGGGACTTGGTTGCATCGCACGGTTGCCCATAGACAATGGGAAATGGACGCCCAGCCCGCCTCCTGCCCCGCACCAAAGGGCCACCCTGCGCCGAAGCGCAGTGGCCGGATCGTCATTCGGCGCAAGCGGGCTGTATCTCCATCGCCGGTCAGACAGCCCGTCGGCGGCGAGCAGGCCGTGGTCAGCGATTTCCCGGCGGCCATGCCGGTGCTGCGCGACGAGGTGGCGATCCTGCGGGCCTATCTGGGCAGGGAGATCGACGCGATCCTCTTCGACCAGGAGTGACCGGCCATGACCCGCGCGGCAATCTATGTCCGCGTGTCGACCGCCCGGCAGGCCGAGCGCGACCTGTCGATCCCCGATCAGATCGTCCAGTGCCGCACATGGTGCCAGCGGCAAGGCATCGAGGTCGCGCAGGTGTTCTCCGAGCCGGGAGCATCCGCACTCGATGAGGACCGTCCCGTCTTCCAGGAAATGATCCATACCGCCAAGCGGACGGACAAACCCTTTGATCTCGTGGTGGTGCATTCGCTGAGCCGGTTCAGCCGGGACTCGCTGCACTCGGAACTCTACATCCGGGAACTGCAAGGCCGGGGTCGAACTGGTCTCGATCACGCAGGAGGTGGGACAAGACCCGACCGGCGAGATGTTCCGCAAGCTGCTGCACATCTTCGACGAGCACCAGTCCCGCGAGACCGCGAAACACGTTCACCGCGCCATGCTGGAAAACGCGCGGCAGGGGTTCTGGAACGGTTCACGCCCGCCTTATGGCTATGGCGTCGAGGTTGCCGAGCGACGGGGCAACAAGGACAAGAAAACATTGACCGTCGACGACGCCGAGGCGCGCGTTGTCAGGATGATCTTCGATATGGCCATGGGCGCCGAAGGCCGTCCCATGGGCGTGAAGGCCATCGCCACTTGGCTCAACGAGCGCGGTATCTTGCGTCGGGGCCGGAGGTTCACCACGGGCGGCATCCACGACATCCTGACCTCCACCACCTATCATGGCCAGCATCACTTCAACCGCACCGATAGCCGCAACGGCCGACCTCGCCCGCCGTCGGTATGGGTGCCGTTCACGGTGCCAGCCATCATCGACGAGAAGACCTTCAACGCCGTGCAGGCGCTCCTGCAGAGCCGTGCCCCCAAGCGTGTGGCTCCGCGCATCGTCAACTCGCCGACACTGCTGGCAGGAGTGGCCCGCTGTGGCCATTGTGGCGCAGCCCTTATCCAGAACACGGGCAAAGGCGGGCAGTATCGCTATTACTGCTGCTCGACCCGGCTCAAGGAGGGGCCGTTCGGCTGCAAGGGCCTGCGCATGCCGATGGACAAGCTCGACGGCATCGTGATCGGCGAGGTGACAAAACAGATATTGCAGCCGGAGCATCTTGTTGGCCTGCTCGGCGATTATCTGCGCACGGCGATCGAGCGCGAGGACCGCAACCGCGATCGGCTGCGGCGGATGCGCCAGGATCATAAGGAGTCCGAAGCAGGCATCGCCCGGCTGCTGGAACTGGTCGAGAAGGGCTTGATGGATGCCGAGGACGCTTCGATGCGAGAGCGTCTGGTGAACCTGCGGTTCCGGCGGGATGAACTTGCGGATCAGATTTCCGATCTCACCCGACGCTTGGCTATGGCTGAGCCGGTGATCACGCCGGACAAGATCGAGAAGCTGGCGCTGCTGCTCCGCGACAAGCTGCATCACGGCTCGCCCGATCTACGGCAAGCCTACGCCCGGCTGCTGCTCAGCGAGGTGCGCGTGAACGATCGGGAAATCCGCATCAGCGGCTCCAAGGCCGTGCTGGCTCGGAGTGCCGTTGGGGGCATGGCCAAAACCACGCCCGCAGTTCTCTCTTTTGTTCGAGAATGGCGCGCCCGACAGGATTCGAACCTGTGGCCCCCAGATTAGGAATCTGATGCTCTATCCTGCTGAGCTACGGGCGCATTAGCAAAATCGGCTGACTTCTGCGGGGTTTCCGATACGCCTCATCCTCTCCGCCGTCAAGCAGGTCGGAACAAAGCGGAAATATCCGGCACATTGCGGCACATTGATGTCACATTCTCCGGCACAGTGCCATTCCGACTTTGCTTTGGTTTGGAATTCTCAAATTTGTGCTCCCCTTTTTTATATGTGGGGGGGGTGTTTCAGAAAACCTTACATTCCTTACATTGGCAGTTTTCTGCGGGTTTCCGGGCTTACATTTGACCTTACCTGATCCTTACCATGTAAGGAATAAAAAACCTTACTTTTCAAAACAAAAAACCTAATATTTTCAGAGAGGTAAGTTTTTGGGTTGAAACATGTAAGGCAAAGGTAATGCCTTCATACATACTCGAAAATGCTAGGATTTTTGCGGGTTTCAGTATCATGGCCGGGGGCAGGTAAGGAATGTAAGGTTTTCTACACCCCTCCCCCACCGGAAAATTCCGTTGCGCTCTTTTCGAAAATGGCGAAATTCGGGGCCTAGCCGCCTGAAAACGCATGTTCGGCACCCGTTGAAAAACCGCTCTCAACCCCCGTCAATCTGCGGCGCATGGCTTCCGGGCAGTTGCATGAAATCCGATACGGAAAGCGCGCAGGCGAGGGGGGGAGCTGAGCGCGGCGCGCGGGGCCGGGAGCGAACGTCCCGGCGGCAGGCCGCTCCAGCCCGCGCGCGGGGGTCTGCGGCGGCGCGTGGGGCCATCGCAGCGTGTCGCGCGGAACGGCGGAAGGCCGCCGCGCAACGCTGCACGGCGGCCTCCCACGGGCAATATGAAGGGGTGTCGGTTGGGGTTATCCGGTGATGATCACTTCACCGGCCTGTTTGGCGCTCGCCTGACCGCCGACCGTATATCGCGTCGTCACCGCCTCGATATCAAACCGGGCGAAGATGCGGCGGACATCCGGGGTATCGTTGAGGCTGAGGATGAACCGCCCGCGCAACCCGGCCAGCACCTCCGCCATTGCCTCGAACTGGCCGCGATCGAACAGGCCCGGACCATAATCGCGCTCGCAGCCATAATAGGGCGGGTCGAGGTAGAACAGCGTTTCAGGTCTGTCCCAGCGCGCGATGAATGCCGCCCAGTCGAGCCGCTCCACGATCACGCCGGTCATGCGCTCGTGGAGATCTTCCAGCATCGGGATCAGCTTGGTGACGTCGAACCGGGCGCCCAGCGCTGGCGAGACACCGAACGACCGCGCGCCTGCCACCTTGCCGCCGAACGCCAAGCGCTGCAAATAGAGGAACCGAGCGGCCCTCTGCATATCGGTGAGAGTGGAAGGGCTTTGCCGCGCCAGGCGCTCGAAATTTGCCCGGCTGCTGATCTGCCAGCGGATCATGTCGATGAACGGCAGATAGTGATGCTGCAACACGCGGAACAGCGTGGTGACATCCTCGCTGATGTCGTTGATGACCTCGCATTTCGGCCTGCGGTCGCGGCGGAGGAAAACCCCGCCCATGCCCACAAAAACCTCCGCATAGGTAGCATGATGGATAGCGTTGATGCGCGCCACGAGGCGCTTTGCCAGATTGCGCTTGCCGCCTTGCCATGCTGCGACAGGGCGGACAGGGGCAACAGCTTCCAAACTATTCATATAGACTCGACTCCCTTCATTTGTTCGCTAAATGTTCCACCGTTCGCGCGAGCGGTGGGGTGAGTCGGGCGGCGATCGCGTCCGACTTGCGACAAGGGAGATTTGTCGGGGTAAGAGCGTGGCAGCGCTCTTGCTCCCCCGCCCTTCAGGCGGCGGCAGGCTGGCTAGCGGGTCGGTATTCCGCGAAACGCATTATTTCCCGGCCCTGCCAGTCGTTCACCTCCAGCATCCGCGCTTTGAGCGCGCCGATCTCATTCATCACGAAATCGTCGCGCGCGGTCCGCACGTCGCCGAAGCCCCCGTTCGTCTGGGGAATCACGCCCAGAAGCTGCGGCGGTACGCGGTGGGCGGCGAGGATGTCATCGCGGGTGACGTTCTTGATATTGAAGAACTCATCCTTCGCCGCGACCTCGCTGATCGGGATGATCTGCACCCCGTCCTTCTTACCGTTCGGGACGTGCAGGAACAGGTTGCGAAAATTGCCCTGCCCCCTAGCCTCGCGCAGCGATTCCCGGATCGCGTTAACATCGGTGTCATTCATCGCCGTTTCGGAGAGGTAGAAGACGAAACCGGCATGGGCGCCGTTCAGATAGTAGCGACGGCGGAACAAGGTGGCGTTCTCGTTCAACAGCAGGGATTGCAGCGCGGCGAGATATTCCGGCTTGCCGTACAGCTCCTGCGACACGTCATGCTCGATCAGGTGGAAGATCCGGCCCGGCTCGTACTGGTGGGGCTGGTGATATTTCTCAACAAACCAGTAGACATCATCGCGCCCGCGCCGCGTGTTGATTGCAAGACTGTTCTTCAGCCGCGCGGTGCGCCCCGCGATGTTGGGAACATCTTCCAGATAGGCGTTGCCCATCACGAGGAAATCCAGCACGAACTTGCCGAATTCGTCGCGGGACAGCAGGTCATGAGGGATGAAATCGCGCACCAGCAGATTGCGCTTGGCGCGGATCGCGCTGCCATGGTGCGCGGACGCCTGAAGCATTTGGGCCAGCGATTTCGGGTTGATTGGCGGCTCATACCAGCGCCCGTTCCACCAGCATTCGGTATAGCCCAGCAGCTCGCGCCGGTTGATGACGGATACCGCATCGTCCAGGGCAAAGGCCGTCACGCCGCCGGTCGGGGTGGCCGCATCGTTCATCGGTTGATCTCCACTTTGGATTTCTGGGGGCCGGTGCCGTCGGTGGCGTCCAGCGGTTCGCAATAGAGGGCGTGCAGGAGCGCCCATGCCATGTCGCCATGGCCAGTTTCGGCGCTGCGCCGCGCGACATAGGTGAGTTGCTTCTGACCCTTGGTAAGCTGGGGGTGGATCGACATCAGCGCGGCGGCAAGGTCCGTCCAGCCCGCGTCGAACTCGATCCGGCCATTGGCGAACACGTTCTTCGCCTTCAGCACCATCTGGGTCTTGACCAGCGGCGAATAATCGAGGCGCCGGGCGAGCGGGAAGAACTTCTTCACGAGCTGGTGCACGGCGGTGCCCATGCCTGTGCCGTCGATCGCGATTTCCGTCACCCGGTATTTCTGGGTCAGCCGCCTGATTTCGGCGGCCTGCGCCTCGAAATCCTTGCCGCGCCATTGCAGCTTTTCGAGGACGCGGAACTTGCCCTTTGGCCCGGTCGGCGGCGCCACGATGACGCAGCTCGCATTGTCGCCGTCCTCGCTCTCCGCCGGGTCGTATCCTATCCAGACTTCGCCCGCATAGGGCCGGAAGGCATAGGGTTGATAGTCCTTCCAGACATCCCAGCTGTCGACCATGGCGGGCCGGATGAGGGACATGGGAAAACTGCTCTGGCTGTCATCGATGAACTCGCACATGAACAGGTTGGCGAACTGCTCGACGGAATAGCGAAATTGCAGATCCTCAAGGTCGAACAGGTCGCATCCCTGCGCCTCGGCATCCTTGATCGTGACGAAATGACGCCAGATCCGGTCGGCGCCCAGCGCCCCGTCCTTCAGCGCTTTGTGGCTGGTGTCGATCTTGACCCGTTCGCCCTTGGACCGGCCCGCATTAAACCATTCGCCCGACCATTTTTTATAAGCTTCGTGGTTGATGGTCGAGGGCGTAGAAAAATAGGTAATGCGATAGAATTTCTGCGCCGCCATGGCAGAAGCAACGGTGTCAATCTGGTCGAAACCGTAGATCCAGAACACTTCGTCCACATAGACGTCGCCATGATAGCTTTGCGCCGTGCGGTAATTGGTGCCGAGGAAATACATGGTGAAGGGATCGAGCTTGTTGCCCTGCTCATCCTCACCGCGCTGGATGACCAGATGTTCGCCCTTCAGATCCTTTTCCAGAACCTTGAAGACGAAATCGACAATATAGGCGCGGAAATTATTGGCCTGCGCCCGACTCGCCGAAATGAAGATCTGGTTGTTGCCGGTTTCGAGGCCGCGCACCAACGCCTCCAGCGCAAACCAGAAAGTCGCGCCGATCTGGCGGGATTTGAGCAGGAAGCGCGTCTTGCGCGAGACATTGTGCCACCACGTCTCCTGATAGCCGAAGGCGAGGTCCAGCATGGCGGCCTTCAGCTTCGCCACTTCCTCGACCGTAATCAGGTTCTTGCGTGGTGCCTTTTTCGGCCCGGCATTGCGGTTCGCCACATTGGGGTTGAGATCGCCCTCATGCCCGCCCGGCTGTTCATAGCGCCGGACGCGGGCAAGCCGCTCGATCTGGCGGCCCAGCAGGTCGATTTCCTTGAAATCCGATCCGGTTTTCTGCTCCTTCCAGATAAGCTGGTTGAGCCGCATCTCTAAATTATCTTCGACCCGGCGGATCAGCGGATCGTCGGCCCACCCGTCCCGTTCCTTCCACGACTGCACGGTGGCGACCTTGAGGCCCAGTTCCGCGGCGATTTCGGTCACGCCATAGCCGCGCCAATAATAGGCGCGCGCCACCCTGCGGCTGTCGAACGGGATGGGCGGCGGGACGGTAACGGTCATGACGCCGCGCATCCTGCGCGCGCGCGCGATCCTCTTCCTTTTCGCGCGTTTGTCGTGCCCCGCACCACAAAGGGACCGCGTGGACGGTACGGCCCTTCCACGGCTCAATGGCCCTCACACGCTCAACCAGCCCCTGAGGAGCCGCCGCCATGGCACGAACCAAGTTTTTCCGCGTCGCCGTCGAAGGTCCGACCATTGACGGCCGCACGATCGAGCGCGCGCATATCCAGCAGATGGCCGACAGCTATGACCCGGCCACCTATACTGCACGCATCAATTGCGAGCATTTGCGCGGCTATTCGCCCGCGCCCCCGTTCAATGCTTATGGCTCCGTCGCCGAGGTGAAGGCGGAGGAAGTCACCGTCAACATGGCCGGGAAACAGGAAAAGAAGCTCGCGCTGTTCGCCAGCTTCGAGGTGAACGACCAGGCGAAGGAACTGACCAGGGCGGATCAGAAGATTTTCCCCTCGGTCGAAATCCACCCCAATTCCGCCAACACCAACAAGGCCTATCTGGTCGGCATGGCGGTCACCGACAGCCCGGCGAGCCTCGCTACCGAAGTACTGAAATTCTCGGCGCGCGACGACAAGCGCAAGGATCATCTGCTGGGCGTGGACGACGAAGGCATCTTCATCGAATTCGACGATGCGGCCGATATCTCCACCGAAGCTGGTGCCTTTGCGTCGATGAAGAAATTCTTCGACAGCATGCTGTCGCCGAAACAGGAACCAGCCCCGGCGGTGCAGCAACCCGGCTCCCCGCCGACGCAGGGCAGCTCCGTGCAAAAGCCCGACCAGTTCGCCCATCTCGCCACCGCCATGTCGGAGGGCCTCGACAAGCTGGCGCAGGCCTTCACCGCGTCGAACGCCAAACAGGAGGCCCGCATGGGCAAGCTGTCGAGCGATGTGGAAGAACTGCGCGGCCTGATCGAAAAGACCCCGCGCAATGGCTACACGGCCCGCCCGACCGCGACCGGCGGCGGCGATCGCGTCCGCGCCCGCTGCTGATCCTTCCTTCCCCGCCGCTCGCCCTCTCTTCATCGGAGCCTAAAATGCGCAACGAAACCCGCCTGCTTTTCAACGACTATCAGGAGAATATCGCCGAAATCAACGGCGTGGCCTCCGCGACGCAGCAGTTCACGGTGTCCCCTTCCGTCCAGCAGGTGCTGATCGACATGAAGCAGGAAGACCCGACCAGCTTCCTCGGACGCATCAATGTGCGGCAGGTGCCGGAATTGCTGGGCGAAACGCTCGGCCTCGACATCGGCCTGCCGATCGCGAGCCGCACCGACACCAGCGGCGCGGGCGAACGCCAGACCACCGATCCGTCCAGCCTTTCGGCACACCAGTACCAGCTTTTCCAGACGGATTACGACACCCATCTGTCCTATGGAAAGCTGGATCAGTGGGCGAAATTCCCCGATTTCGAAGAGCGCATCGCCCGGCTCATTGTCGCATCGCAGCGCCGCGCCCATGTCATGATCGGCTTTAACGGTACCTCTGCGGCGGCCACTACGAACCGGACCACCAATCCGAAGCTTCAGGACGTCAACAAGGGCTGGCTTCAGAAGCTGCGCGAGGCGCGCCCGGCGCAGGTTATGACCGAAAGCGCGTCGGGCACCGGCAAGGTGACTTACGGCCCCGGAGGTCATTATGCGACGCTCGACGCGCTGGTCTGGGACGCGGTGCAGGAACTGCTGCCCGAATGGGCGCAGGATGAGATCCAGTTGACCGCGTTCGTCTCACGCGACCTGCTGAAGGACAAATATTTCCCGCTCATCAACGAAGAGCGCGACCCGTCCGAACAGCTGGCGCGGGACACGATCATGGCAACCAAGCGTCTGGGTGGCCTGCCCGCCGAACGGCCCTATTCCTTCCCGACCGGCAAGGTGTTCATCTCCATGCACGCGAACCTGTCGATCTACGAACAGGAGGGCAAGCGCCGTCGCACGATCATCGACAACCCGAAGAAAAACCGGGTCGAGGATTACCAGTCCTCGAACGACGCCTACGAGATCGAGGATTACGATTTCGCCTGTCTGGTCGAGAATATCGAATACGTCGCCTGATATCCGGGCCTGACCTCCGATGTCAGGCAGGGTGGAGAGGACCGCCAGCCTCTCCACCCCATTCCCAGCGAAAAGGATCCGCTCATGCCCCTCAGCCCCGCCGCCCGCCACAAGCGCGACACACTGGCCCGCCTTGCCGCTGAAGAGATCCGGCAAGCCAAACCGGAACCAGTCCCGGCGCAGCAACAGATGGCTTCCTATGATCCCAATTTCGCGGAATCATCCGGTCCCGCCGTCCGCTTAACATTCAGCCCCGCCGCTGATTTCAAGCAAGGCGCGCTCGCCCGCCTCGCCATCCAGCACGGCTCCGCCGCCGCCATCGCGCCGGACCGCGCCGACACTGGCGCCGAGGCCAGCGAATATGAATTGCTGATGGCCAGCTTCGGCGAGGATCTGCGCCGCCTGAAGGATATCCAGTCCACCGAGGGGAAGATCGAGGCCAAGCGCCAGATGATCGACGCCTATACCGCCCATGTCGATGCCACCCTCGACGCCGCCGAGGAAAGCGGCACGGCGGTGCAGGATGAACTGCTGGTCAACATCATGATCTGGCGCTTCGACATCGGCCATTTCGCGCGCGGCCTCGACATCGCCGCCCATGTGCTGCGCTTCGGCCTGCGCCTGCCGGAACGGTTCCAGCGGTCGCCCGCGACGCTGATCGCCGAGGAAATCGCAGAAGCCGCCATCCGCGCGGAGAAGGTCGACCGTGATTTCGAGATTGGGACGCTCCAGCGCGCGGAGGAACTGACCGGCGGCCACGACATGCCGGACATCGTCAAAGCCAAGCTGCAAAAGGCGCTGGGCCTGCATTTCCTGCGCATCGCGGCCAAGGCCGACGACAATCCCGAAACCGCCGCCGCCGGTGCGCCCCGCGCCGCCCGCGCCGCCGCGCTCACCCACCTGAAGCGCGCGCTGGAACTGGATCGCAAGATCGGGGTCATCAAGGAAATCGAGCGCGTCACCGCCTGGCTGAACAAGCATGCCCATGCGGATGACGACCAGTCCGAAACGGACGAAGACGAACAGGAATAAGGCTCGCCCACCGGCGCCGGGGGGCGGTGAAGGATCGAGGCCGGGCCTGCCCGAACCCAAGATCCTGATCCCCACCCCCCACTTTTTTCAGGAGGACCCTTTGTCCGGCTTCATTTCCTCCCCCGCGCCCGCCGCCACGCCGCCCGGCGTCACGGTCGCATGCGGGCCTTTCTGGCCGGACATCGACGTCAACCATTTCCGCGATTCCCAGCGTATCGGCGGCACGCTGATTCCTGACGATCGCGTGAAAGACGCGATCATCGGCGCGGTGCTGACCGTGGACGGCGACCTTTCCGCATGGCGCGCCGCGCAGGAAAGCGCGGGCTTCGTCACCCTCGCCGCCGTGCCCTCGCCGGAGCTGGGCGGCGTCCGCCAGATCGTCCGCCTGTGGCAGCGGGCGGTCTATGCCCATGCGACCGCCGATCTGGTCGAAACCCACCGCGACGTGACCGCGACCGGCAGCGGGCAATCCGCGGGCAATGAACTCGACCAGCGGGCGGAGGATCATCGCCGCAACGCCCTCCACGCGATCCGCGCGATCAAGGGCGCGGGCCGCACTGCTGTCGAACTGATCTGAAAGGAACCCCCATGCACAATGCTGTCGATTTCAGGGCGAACGGCGATCCGGTATTCGGCATCGTTCGGAGCCAAATTTCCCATTGGCAACTGGTGAGGCGGCGTTGGCTGGGGGATAAGCTTGTCGTCACCATGCGCAACGGACGGAGCTTTACCTTACGGGGAGAAAACCTCGATCAGGCTTTCGCCGAACTCAGCGATTTCATGCGGTATTGATGACCACCACCTTCACCGCCACCGCCCTGCAAGGCGAAACGCTGGACGCGCTGTGCTGGCGCGTGCTGGGCCAGACCGGCGGCATCGTCGAACAGGCGCTCGACCTCAACCGCGATCTCGCCGAACAGGGCGCGCTGCTGACCGAGGGGCAAATCATCACCCTGCCGATCGTCACCGCGCCCGTCACGCCAGCGCGCCAGATCATCCAGCTTTGGGATTGACCCCATGCGATTCCCCGACAGCATCCGCGCCCACCTCACCGCCGCCCTGCCGGAACTGGCCCGCTCCGCCGAGGCGCTGTCCATCCATGTGACCGGCGGCACGGTCGCCGCGCGCATGACGGAAAATCTCGGCTATGAACTGCGCTACACGCTCAACATCGTGCTGCTGAACTGCTGCTATGCGCCGGGGCAGATATTCCTGCCGCTCCTCCTGTGGATGCGCGCCAACCAGCCCGAATTGCTGCTCAACCATCAGGACGGCGTCGAGAAAATCCGCTTCGCCGTCGATCCGGTCGACAATCAGGCGGTGGATATCGAAATCCAGCTTCCGCTTGCCGAGGCCGTCAATGTGCTGCCGCACCCCGGCGGCGGCTATGAAATGACCGTGCGCGAGCAGCCGCCCATGCCGGGCCTCGAACCGCTCACCGATCCGCTGGCCATCCTCCGCCAGATCTGGGGCAAGGCGGACGGCGTGGAACAGTTCATCGTCGGCTACCCGGACGATTGACGATGGCGGAGGTAGACGGCGGCGATCTGCACGAGCTGGAAGCCTTCGTCGGTGGCATGCTCAAATCGCTGGCCCCGGCGGCGCGGCGCGGCCTGTTGCGCAAGGTGGCAAAGACCATGCGCCGGTCCAACCAGCAGCGCATCGCCGCCCAGCGCAACCCGGACGGCAGCGCCTTCGCCAAACGCCGCCGGCCGACCGAGCCGAAGCCCGGCAACCATGCGCTGAAATTTCTCTACCCGTCCGGCGGCAGCGGCGCGCCACGCCTCGTCTTCCTGAAAAGCTGGGAGAAGCAAGGCCCGATCTTCACCGGCTATGACCGCGAGGCGGGCGGCATGCGCAGCTTCGAATATGCGAAGGTCATCAAATATCTGCGCGTCGACCCCAAGGACGAGAACAGCGGCGCGGGCCGGATCCGCAACCGGACGACGATCCGACAGCGGGCAATGTTCCGCAAGATCAGGCGGTCGGGGATACTCAACGCCGGGGCCAGCGATCTGGAGGCATGGGTCGGTTTCGGCGGCGCGGTCGCGCGCGTGGCGCGCATTCATCAATTCGGCCTGCGCGACCGCCCGGCCCGCCATGCCCGCGAGGTGCGCTATGACCGGCGCGAGCTGCTGGGGATGACGGCGGCGGAACGGGAGGAATTGCTAGACGCGGTGATCGAGCATTTGTTGCCGGGCTGAGCACACCCAAATCTACACTCGTTAGAATTGTGTTAAAAATATCACATGATCATAATTTAATGAGACAATATTACCTCTAAAATTGACAGCCTCGGAACGGTTGAATTAACCCCGCGCCGGGTTGCCAAATAATAACCAGATCGACCCAAGTTAAACATGAGGAAATTATGAAAAAGATTGCTCTTTCCGTTCTCGCCGCGTCTGTTTTTGCTGTGCCTGCCGTTGCGCATGCTGGCGGTTACATTCAGGTGCAGGGTGGTCTGGACGCCGTGTCTGCTCTCGATGAATCCAAGGAAGGTTTCGCTTACGGCGCCGCTATCGGTTATGACGTACCGGTCGGGGCGAACACGTTCGTCGGCGTCGAAGGCAGCGTTGACGACAGCTCGACCAAATATTGCGTCCGCAATATCGATGTCGTCGGCGACAAGGCTTGCCTCCGCACCGGTCGCGATCTGTCCATTGTCGCGCGCGCTGGCGCCAACCTGTCCGACGCCAGCCAGCTGTACGTTCTCGCAGGCTACACCAATGCGCGCCTGCGCCTGACCTATGATGACGGCGCGACCGGCATCGACAATTTCTCCTATGGCGAAAACGGCGACGGCCTGCGTCTCGGCGCTGGCTACAAGCACAACTTCGGCCAGAACCTGTTCGGCAAGATCGAATATCGCTATTCCAACTATGAAAGCGACATCAGCCGTCACAATGTTCTTGCTGCGGTTGGTTTCAACTTCTAAATACCGCGATTGCTGCTTAACTCAGCAGATTTCATGAATTGACCTTGGGGCCTTTCCATATGGAGAGGCCCCTTTCTTTTTTCGTCCACGGCATCTCAGGATAATGGCAGCCCGACCGGTATCTGCCTGCGCATCCTCAATTCAGGGGATGCCTGACATACCACCGATAGTTTATAAGAGTCGCGCGACCCGAAGGGAGAGCGATCTTCCCTCTACTTGCCCGGCAGCTTTCGGGCTGCCGGGCCTTTGCTTATGCGCCGGACACGGCCTCGATCGCCACATCATCCGCATCGACCGAGATAATGATGTTGCCGGGCGACAGGTCCTGTAGCTCGGTCGCGCGCTGGGTCAGGGCCTGCCTGGCGCTGTCAAGGTCCTCTGCGCCGACGCGCATCGTGATCGTTCCGGTGACCGTGTAAATTCCGTCCATAAAAGTTCCTCCTGTCAAGCGGATAGAGCGATTTGAGCCATGAACAGCCCCAGATCCTGCGCACCGGCCCAATTGGGATGGAAATAATCGGTGCCGCCGACCATCAGACCCGCAGCGCTCGCCTCGGCGAATTCGCCCCACCGCGCTTTCATCTCGTAATATTTGACGCCCTTTGCGGCGGCGACCTCCTGAAGGGTCGCGGTGTAGGCGTCCATGTCGGCAACGGTTGCTGTACCCGCTTCCAGAGATGTCCGGGGGTCTACGATGATGCGAGGGACGATCCCGTTATCGAGACGGCGCTGCACCCACGCATCGACGAATGCGCGGAACTCGCTCATGGCTGGCAGCGCATTCGCGCGCCAGTCGTTCGCTACCGTCATCCACCATGCTTCGTCACCCGCAGACAGAACCTGTTCCGGAAAATAAAGGGACCGCCCGGCATCCTGAGCGTTGGCGATATGCTGCGCCCGCGCACCGGACGCCGAGCAGTTGAGCAACTGGAAGGACGGCAGCTTGCTGTTCCAGCACCGCACCGCCGCCAGATCCACCGTTCCGCCGCTCGCCCGGCGGTTCCACTGCAAGGCGTTATTGCCAAGCACCACGCCATCGGATGGACCCAGATCGATGCGATAGAAGCCATAGGTCGCCGGAATGTCGAGCGTCTTGGTGATCCCGCCAAGCGTCGCCTGCGCCAGCCCCACAAGCGCATGCGATCGGAAGATCAGCGTGGCGCTGTCGCAGGGCGTGGTGGGCGTGAACGTGCAAGTGCTTTGCGTCGCAGAGTTGCGCAAAGTCCCGTAATTCGCGGCGACGATCGCATTGAATTCCCAGCTCGCGCCGATCGCCACGCGGGTATCGAACGATGCGAATGACGCGGCGGTGGTGTAGCCCATGGTGCCCTGAAAAAAATCGTCCTGCACTTGATAGCCCGCACCGATCAGCGCGCGCTTCATCGCGGAAACCGGGCTATTCGCCCAACCGCCCGCATTACCGCTGGGGAAAGCTGCGTTGTATCCAACTCCGATGCTGTTGCCGTGGAAGAGTATTTTCTTGGGCTTCACGCTCTTCTTGCTCAGCGTCGGCAGCCCGATCCCGGTCGCCCATCGATCGGCTGCGCTTTTGATGAAAGGAGGAATGCCGCCCATCTTCGTCACTCCACCACGTTGAAACCGAGGGTCGCCGCGCCGCCATGGGAACAACGTGCCCAGATGTGCGCCGCTTCGGTCCACTCCTCACCGCCCGCGCGTATTGGTATTCCTCGCACGGCGGCGGTCGGCATCACGTCGCCGCCGGATACCAGTTCAACGTCTGCCCCGCCCAGATGCTTCACGAAGCCGGGCTTGCCCGCCGCGCCCGGAATGGAAAGGGTCAGGTCGCTATAGTCCGCGCCGACCGTGGCCGTGTGGCGCAGGGTGGTGGTCGCCATCACTTTGTCTCCTGTTCGGCGGTGCGGATCGAGCGCACCGCCTCCTGCAACTGGATGAGGGCGCTGCGGATATCCCCGCACACGCCATAAAGGGAAAGGCCGCCGCCCAGCGCCTGCGCGCCGGTCATGCTGACCGTGCCGTCTTCGCCGGTCGATCTATCGGCCTTCGGCAGCTTCTCCGGCGTCACCAGCAGATGCGGCGGGATCGTCGCCATTGGCCCCGTTGGCAGCGCGGTCGAGGAGGCGCACCCCGTCGCCGTCAATGCACACATTGCGATAGACAGGACGGTCAACGATTTTGACGCTCTCACGGACGATCTCCCTTTGGGTGGACTGGCGGCTCTGGTCGGCTTCCATGTGCCGGATGGCCGCCTGCTCGATCTGGACGCGCAGGCGGTCGCGCGCCTCATTGGCCTTGTTGACCTGCTCGAAGGTCGCGGCACGCTCGCGCTGGCTCCCGACATCGACGCCATGGGCATAGCCGCCCAGCCCGGCGAGCGCGGCCAGCGCCAGCGCGCCCGCCCCGGCATATCCGGCAAGAGCGAGGCTCATGCCAGCAGCCCCTTGAAATAGGTCCGCCGCGAATAGGTCAGCACGTCCTTGCGCAACCGCCCCTCGCGATAGCTGCAATGGATCCACCCGCTATTGGGTTGGCCCTGCACATAATTTTCCAGAATGAGCTGGTCGAACGGCAGCGTGTCGCGGATCCACCGGGCGACCGTCACATTGTCGACACCCGCGATCTCGAAATCGGCCGCCTCGCCCAGCGCGTGCTGACTGCCGACCGATGACCCCACCGCCACGCACAGCGCGGGCGTGCGAAAGCCGGATGTGATCCGCACCGGACGGCCGAAATGCGCGCGCACCGGCTCCAGCACCTTCGCGCACAGGCGCTTCATCGCCTCGATCTGCGCGGCATTGGGGGTGTTGTCGATGCGCCGCGTCTCGGCGGTGGCCGACCGGGTGAATTCCGCAAGGCTGAAATTGGCCGAAAGCCTAACACTCATCCGCTTGGTTCCTTTCGTGGCGGCATTTTTCGAAATCCGCCGCGTGGCGGGCGGCGCGGAGAAAGATCGCCGCCGTGGCAAGCAGGCTGGCGAGCGCGGCGAGGATCATCCATTCACTCATCGGTCATCCCCAGCCTGCGCCGGACAAGGAACTGGACGCCGTTCAGCAGGAACGCGAAGCCCAGCGCGCCCAGCGCCATGGAAATCGCGACCGAGGCGACCGGCGGCAGGCTGAAATAGACCGTCACCGTCAGCGCGATCGTCGCGCAGGCAGGCAGCGCGGACAGCTCCGAATAGGCCAGCCAGCGCCGCCGCCGCCGCCAATGATCGAGCGCGACCGGATCGACCGGCGGGTCTTTGGCGAGGCCGAACAGGAACAGGCCCATGCGACCGCCGATCATCGTCAGCGCTCCGAGGGCGGAAGCCAGCCACAGCAATGCGAAATCAGTCTTGCTCATGACCCGCAGCATTGCGGTTCCGCCCGGCTTCATCACCCGCACGCCTTTGTGGTGCCGCGCACGACAAAGGCCGGCGCTCGCGCAGGCGAGGCCCGCGCGATGAGATGGCGCCATGCCGTCCACCTTCACCGCCATCGACCTGTCGCAGATCCCCGCGCCCAACGTGATCGAACCGCTCGATTACGAAACGATCTATGCGGAGATGCTGGCCCGGCTGCGCCAGTTCATCCCGGATTTCGACGACAGCATCGAAAGCGATCCGGCGGTGCGTGTGTTGCAGGTCGCCGCCTATTTCCGGCTGCTCGACCGGCAGCGGGTCAATGACGCGGCGCGGGCGGTGATGCTGCCCCATGCGCAGAAAAACGATCTCGACAATCTGGGCGCGCTGGTCGGCGTCACCCGCCTGACGCTCACCCCGGCGGACGCGGAGGCGGGAACCCCCGCCGTCATGGAAAGCGACGATGATTTCCGCCGCCGCATCACGCTCGCGCCGGAGGGCTATTCGGTGGCCGGGCCGCGCGGCGCATACATCTTCTACGCGCTGTCGGCAGACCCGGACGTGGCCGACGCCAGCGCGATCAGCCCCGCGCCGACCGAGGTTGAGGTCTATGTCCTCTCGCGCACCGGCGACGGCACGGCCTCCCCGGCCCTGCTGGGGGCTGTGGCGGCGGCGCTGTCGGGCGAGGATGTGCGCCCGATCGGCGATCAGGTGACGGTCCACAGCGCGGAAATCATCGACTATGCGATTGTCGCCACGCTGCCGACCTTCGCCGGGCCGGACAAGGACGTGGTGCTGGCGGAAGCCCTCGCCCGTGTCGAAAAATGGGTGGCGGACAATCGCAGGATCGGCCGCAACGTCAACCGGGCGGCGATCTGCGCCGCGCTCTTCCCCGGCGGCGTCGAAAATGTGCTGCTGGCCTCGCCCGCCGCCGACATCCCGGTGAGCGATACGCAGGCCGGGAACTGCACCGGCATCACGATCAACTGGGGCGGCGTCGCGGAATGAGCCTGCTCCCCCCGAACGCTTCCGATCTGCAAAAGGGGCTGGAGGCGGCCTGCGTCGTCCCGCCCCTCCCCACCGCGCCGATCCGCGCGCTGTGGAACCCGGCGACCTGCGAGGAACGCTTGCTGCCATGGCTGGCATGGTCCCTGTCGATCGACAATTGGGACGCGAGTTGGCCTCTCGCCACCCGGCGCGCGGTGATCGCCAACGCGATCAAGGTTCAGCGGCGCAAGGGCACCGTGGGCGCGGTGCGCAGCGCCATCGCCAGTTTCGGCGCGGCCATGGCCCTGCGCGAATGGTGGGAAACCTCGCCACCCGGCGAGCGCGGCACCTTCGAGGTGGTGTTGTCGATCGCGGCCCAGAACGGAGCCGCGCCGACACCGGAATTCGTCGATGCCGTAATAGACGAGATCGAGCGGACCAAGCCGCTCTCCCGCCATTTCACCTTCACACTGGCGCTCGAAGCCGAGGCGGCCATCCGCCTCGTCTCGGTCGCCCGACCGGTCATTTACGCCCGCCTTACCTGTTCTGCCTGAGGTTCGCCCATGTCCCTGACGATGATCATTACCAATGCGGGCCGCGCCGCGCTGCTCAATGCGTCGAATACCGGCACCGCACCCGTCACCATCAGCCATTTCGGCCTGTCCGAAGCGGCGCTGGTCCCCTCGCCCGCCGCCACGACCCTGCCGGGCGAGGTCAAGCGGATCGCAACCCTGTCCGGCGATATCGTTGCCGACGACACCATCCACCTCATCGTCCGCGACCAGTCGGCGGACGCCTACAGCATGCGGAGCTGGGCGCTCTATCTTCAGGACGGGACGCTGTTCGGCATTTACGGGCAGGCCAGCCCCATCCTGACAAAGACCGATGCCTCGATGATGCTGCTCGCCGTGGATGTGACCTTTGCCGATATCGACGCCACCCTGCTGACCTTCGGCGACACCAATTTCCTCAACCCGCCCGCGACGACCGAAGTTCAAGGCGTGGTGGAGCTGGCGACGAGCGCGGAAACGATCGCGGGAACCGACCCGGCCCGCGCGGTCACCCCCAGCACATTGGCCGCGCTCTACACCGCCGCCAATGTGCTCGCCAAGTTGCTGACCGTTGACGGCTCCGGGTCTGGCCTCGACGCGGACCTGTTGCGCGGCCTGACGCCCGAACAAGTAGTAAATGCAACTCGCATCGTCGGCGGGCTGGGCTATGCGCCTGCCACCGGCAGCGGCTTCATGGGCAATGGCGACATGAATACTGTCGTTAATTCAGGTATCTACCGCTTCAACCAGCCAACGAACGGCCCGCCCGGCGAAGAATGGGGCCAATTGCTGGTACTGCATGGCGCGTCCGACACGATCACCCAGATCGTCGGTTCCATTTCCGGCAATCTCTGGGTTCGCGCGGGCAGCCCGGCGCTCGTCGGCGGCATCGGCAGCTGGTCGGCATGGAAAGGGCTGGTCACGGCAGGCGCGCCCATCGCCTACACCGCCGCCGATGTGCTGGCGAAGCTGATCACCGTCGACGGCTCCGGGTCGGGTGTCGACGCCGATCTGCATCGCGGCATGACGCCGGAGCAGGTAGTCAATGCGGCGCGGATCATTGCGGGGCTGGGATGGACTCCCGTCCAGCAAGGCACGGGCGTCGGACAGTTGGCCAACGCGGTCAAACTGGGATGGGATGGCGGATGGCTGCGCGCTACCGTGGATTCGACCGATCTCGGTTGGCTTATTACCAATCTCACCCTCGCCAGTGCGCTGCTCGACGTGAACGGCAGCACAATGCGCCGCAACGGCCACCATCTCTATGGGCCTGACAATGACGGCTCCGGGTCCGTCCTCGACGCGGACCTGCTCGACGGTCTTCATGCATCGGATTTCGCCTTGCTCTCCGGTTTCGAGAACGGATCGAACGCCAACGGCTATTGGCGCAAGACGCCGGATGGGGTGATTGAACAATGGGGCGTTGTCACGGGATCATTCGGCGAAGGCCCCGTTTACCGGGATTTCCCGATACCATTCACGGAAGCCGCCTCGATCAGCGTCGGGATCACGGCCCTTAACCCTTCAGGCGCAGGTTGGAATGATATGTGGACCCAGACTGCCCCTCCAACGCTCACGACATTTACAGCGATCTTTCAAGCAACCAGTTCCGGCAATACGGGCTTCGGCTTTCACTGGAGAGCGGTTGGCCGTTAATCTTCAAGGAGTCATCATGAAAATCACAATCGGAAAATTCGACAAGAACACCAATCAGGTGGCAGTCACCTTCGAACATGCAGGGGTGGCCTTCTCGCGCGCGGTCAATGCCTGCCTCACCGCGTCCGGCGCCTATGACAGAAAGGCGACGGCCGCGCGCTGCGACGAGGTGGGGCGCGGAGTGGCGGCCAAGATCGAAGCGGGCATCATCACCAATGCGCCGGAGCCGTCCCCCGACGCCTGATTTTGTGGTGCCGCACACGACAAAGGCCCATGCTGTAAACCATGGCGGCGCGCGGCGATGCTCGCCCGCATGGATGAAACCGACACCCAAGACCTGATCGGCGACCTGCTGCGCATCGGCGCCGTTGCGTCCGTCGATCTGGCGGGCGCGACCGCCACCGTGCAGGCCGGGGACGTGCTGTCCCCGGACCTGCCGTGGCTCGAATGGGCCGGGTCGTTCCGCACATGGGTCCCGCCTTCGGTCGGCGAACAGGTATTGCTGCTCTGCCCTGAAGGCGACATTGCGGGCGGCATCATCCTGCGCGGCCTGTTCTCCAACGCGCGCCCCGCCCCCGCCAGCGACGAAAACCCGCAGATCCACGGCCCCGCCGGGCTGGTCATCACCCTGACACCGGACGGCCTCCAGATCGTCGCGCCCGGCGACGTCGCGATCGAGGGCAACGTGGCGATCACCGGCACCCTCACCGCCAGCGAAGACGTGATCGGCGGCGGCATCAGCCTGAAAACTCATCCGCATGGCGGCGTCCAGCCCGGCGGCGGGCAGTCGGGTGGGCCTGTGGGATGACCGGCATGCACAAATCCACCGGCAAGCCGCTGTCCGGCGCGGAGCATATCGCGCAGTCGATCGCCGATATCCTGACGACGCCCCTCGGCTCCTGCGTCATGCGCCGGGAATATGGCTCCCGCCTGTTCGAACTGGTCGATACCCCGCTCAACGCGCGCAGCCAGTTGCTATGGATCGCCGCCACCGCCGGGGCCATCCGCCGCTGGGAGCCTCGCATTGCGCTGGAAAGGGTCGGCATCGCCGTTTCCGCCGCCGGTCGCGCCGCGATCACGCTGGTCGGCCGCCGCACCGACATCCCGACCAACGACCGCTTCACCCTCGAAATCCCTCTCTGACCGAAAGGCATCGACCCATGGCCTCCGCCCCGATCTATCACGGCATCAAGATCAACGAAATCACCAGCGGGATCCGCAACATGGCGCCCGTCGCAACCGCGATCCTCGGCCTCGCCGCCATCGGCGCGGACGCCGACGCGGCAACCTTCCCGCTCAACACGCCTGTCTTGATCGATGACCTGCCGCGTGCGGTCGGCAAGGCGGGCGAAGGCGATTTCGCCGCGACGCTTCAGGCCATCGCCGATCAGGCCAACGCCCCCGCCGTCATCGTCCGCGTGGCCGAAGGCGCGGACGAGGAGGAAACCGAGGCCAATATCATCGGCACCACCACGGCGGGCGGCGATCTGACCGGCCTTCAGGCGCTTCTTGGCGCGGAATCGCTGCTCGGCGTCCGCCCGCGCATCCTCGGCGTGCCGGGCCATGACAACCAGGCGGTCGCCACCAGCCTTGCCACCATCGCCCAGAAGCTGCGCGGCTTCGCTTACACCGCCGCGCAGGGCGACACGGTGGCGGAGGTCATCACCTATCGCGCGAATTTCAGCGCGCGGGAACAGATGCTGATCTGGCCCGATTTCACGGACTTCACCGGCTCCGCCATCGCCCGCGCCATGGGCCTGCGCGCCAAGATCGACCAGCAGACGGGATGGCACAAAACCCTGTCCAACGTCGCGATCAACGGCGTGACCGGCATCAGCAAGGCCGTGCCCTTCTCGATCCTCGCCAGCGACGTAACGGCGGCAAGCCTGCTCAACGATGCCGACATAACCACGCTCGCGCGCCTCGACGGCTTCCGCTTCTGGGGCAACCGCACCTGTTCGGATGAGCCGCTCTTTGCGTTCGAAAGCGCCACCCGCACCGCGCAGGTGCTTCAGGACACGATCGCGCAGGGCCTTGTCTGGGCGATCGACAAGCCGATCACCGGTGGCCTCGTCAAGGATATCGTCGAGACGATCAACGCCGCCTTCCGGTCGCTCCAGTCGCAGGGGCTGATCGTCGGCGCGGAGGCATGGTTCGATCCCGCCGCCAACCCCGCGTCCGCGCTCGCGGCAGGCAAGATCGTCATCGATTTCTGGTTCACGCCCTGCGCGCCGGCGGAATCGATCACGATCAACCAGCGCATCACCGACCGCTTCTACGCCTCGATCGCGGACAGCCTCTGATCCGCGCCCGCCCCGCAACCCCACCGGAGTAACCGAGCATGGGCATTCCCAGCAAACTCAAGAACATGCACCTGCGCAACGATGGCGTCAGCTATCTGGGCCTCGTGCCGGAAGTCACCATTCCCACCCTCGCCCGCAAGTTCGAGGGCTATCGCGGCAATTTCGACAGCGAGCTGCAAATCGACCTGGGCGGCGAGCCGATCACCTTCGAATGGAAGGCGGGCGGCTTCATCGAACAGATTTACGGTCAGTTCGGCGCGACCCGGCTCGACGGCGTGCAACTCGTCTGGACCGGCGCCTATCAGGACGACAGCACCGGCCTGTATAAATCGGTCGAGATCGTCACGCGCGGCCGTCATCAGGAAATCTCCCCCGGCACCGGCAAGACCGGCGACGATACCGAGGAAGGGATCAAGACGGCCTGCGTCTATTACAAGCTGACCGTCGATGGCGTGGTGCTGATCGAAAAGGATGAGCTGAACCTCGTCTTCATCGTCAACGGCATCGACATCCTAGCCGCCCAGCGTGCCGCCCTCGGCCTCTGACGCTTCCCCGCTTCGCCCCGGCGCGCGATCGAGCGGACGCGCCGGGGCGGGGACCATCCTCCGCTCGCTCTCCCCGAAAGGCCCACCATGTCCGACCAGTCCGCTCCCAAGCTGTCGAAACCCATCGCCCTGTCCGAACCGATCCGGCGCGGCGAAACCGAGATCACCGAAATCACCCTGCGCAAGCCCAAGGCGGGCGAGCTGCGCGGCCTCTCCATTCAGGAGTTGATGACCGCCCGCGCCGCCGCCGTGCTCGACATCCTGCCGCGCATTGCCATGCCGCCCATCACCCAGCACGAGGCCGACAATCTGGAAGCCGAGGATCTGGCGGCCTGCGCCGGGGCGGTCATCGATTTTTTTCTGACGGCGGGGGACCGGGCGGCGATGGAAAAGGTGTTGACGGCCTGATCGCCGACATCGCGGCCATCTTCCATTGGCCGCCGTCCGAACTGCTGGCGATGGATCTGGATGAGCTGATCCGCTGGCATGCCATCGCCGTCGACCGCTGGAAATCCATGAACCGGGTGAAACAGCCATGAGCAGCCAGAATTTGCGCCTGCTGGTCAGCTTCGCCAGCTCGGACCGGCTTTCCCCCGCCCTCAGGAACATCGTCGGGCTGGGGCAGACCGGCAGCGAGAAGCTGGCGGCGATGAAAAAGAACGCGCGGGACATGGGGCGCGAACTGCGCAACGTGCAGGGCGACCTCTCCCGCGCGACCGGTAACGTCACCGATCTGGTCAACCGCGAACGCGAATTGGCGAACGCCATCGAGCGCGCCAACGACCAGATGGAACGGCAAGGCCGCCTCAACCGCATCACCGCGCAGGCGGGCGCTATCCGCCAGCGCGGCGAGGATCTGCGCGCATCCGGCACCGGCGCCATCATGACCGGCGCGGCGATGGCGGTGCCCGGCGTCGTTGCCGCCAAGCAGGCGATGACCTTCGAAAGCTCGATGGCGGACGTCCGCAAGGTGGTCGATTTCGACAGTCCCAAGCAGTTCCGGCAAATGGGCGAGGATATCGTGGACATGTCCACGAAGATCCCGATGGCGGCGGAGGGGCTGGCCCAGATCGTCGCCGCCGCCGGGCGCGCCGGTATCGCGCGCAAGGAGCTGCTGACCTTCGCCACCGACGCCGCGCAGATGGGCATCGCCTTTGACACCACGGCGGAAGAGGCCGGGAACATGATGGCCAAATGGCGGACCGCCTTCGGGCTGGGGCAGGATCAGGTCCGGGGCCTTTCCGACCAGATCAACGCGCTGACCAATACCTATGGCGGCAATGTCGGCGCGGTGGCGGGCGTCGTCACCCGCATCGGCTCGCTGGGCAAGGTCGCGGGCCTCGCCGCCCCACAGATCGCCTCCATGGCGCAGCTCATGAACAGCGTGGGCGTCGAGGAGGAAATTGCGGCGACCGGCATCAAGAACATGATGCTCGCGATGACCAAGGGCGATGCCGCCACCAAGGCGCAGTCCAAGGCCTTCGCCGCGCTGGGCCTCGACGCGAAGAAGGTCGCCGAGGCGATGCAGAAGGACGCGGGCGGCGCGATCACCGACCTGATGGGCCGCCTGCGCAAGCTGCCCAAGGCTCAGCAGGCGGCTACCTTGACCCAGCTTTTCGGTAGCGAGAGCGTGAGCGCCCTCGCACCGATGCTGACCAATCTGGAAAAATTGCAGGCCAATTTCGAGCTGGTCGGCGACAAGGCGAAATATGCCGGGTCGATGAACAAGGAATATCTGGCCCGCATCGCCACGACAGAGGGCGCCGTGGGGCTGGCAACCAACGCGCTGAAGGCGGTGAACATCACGCTCGGTTCAATGCTGCTGCCGACGATCACGGCGGCCAGCGCGAAGGTGGTCGAGATCGCCAATGGCGTGAGGGGCTGGGCGAAAGAAAATCCCGGCCTCGCCAGGGGGCTGGTCATAGCCTATTCGGCGATCACCGGGCTGGTGCTGGGCGTCGGCGCGCTGAAATTCGGCCTCGGCATGCTTTTGTCGCCGGTGGCGACGATATTGAAATGGCTTCCCAAGCTAGGCCCCGTCCTTTCCATCACGCGCTTTGCGGTCATGGGGCTGGCGCGCGGCGTGATGCAGGCCGGGCTGATGATGATGGCGAATCCCATCGTCGCCGTGATCGTTGGAATCGTCGCCGTGCTGGGCGTCGCGGGTTATCTGATCTACAAGCATTGGGATACGATTTCGGCGGCCTTTACCGCCGGTGTCGGATGGATCAGGGACAAACTGACCGCCGCGAAAGACTGGCTTGCCAGTATCGGCGGGCAGATGATGCAGGGCCTAGTCAATGCGCTCAACCCTGTGTTGCTCGTGAACAGGCTGCTGGATGTCGCCCGCTCCGGCATTACCGCCTTCAAGAATTTCTTCGGCATCAAATCCCCCTCCCGCCTCATGATGGCGATGGGCGGATACATCACCGAAGGGCTTTCGGGCGGGATCGACCGTGGCGCGGGCGGCGCGATCAAGGCGGCGCGGGCCATGGCGTCGGGCGTGGCCGGGGCGAGCATGGCAACCGCCAGCTTGGCTGCGACCGGCGGCGGCGCGATGGCAACCGGCGGCGCCGCCTCGATCCAGATCGGACAGATCAGCATTTCGGTGCAGGCCGCGCCCGGCCAATCCCCGCAGGATATCGCCAAGGCCGTGGCCGCCGAGTTCGAGCGGCGCGCATCCATGGCCGCCGCCGCCAAACGCTCCTCCTATTCGGATGACTGACCATGCTCATGGCGCTCGACATGTTCCCGTTCGAAATCGGCACCCTGCCCTATCAGCAGCTTCAGCAGGCGTGGGAATGGCGCTTCGCCTCGTCCGATCGCTTCGGCGCGCGCCCGGCCTTTCAGTTTCTGGGGCCGGGCGCGGAAACCATCGACCTGTCCGGCGCGCTCCATCCGATCGAGGGGATCGGCGCCTATTCCTCGTTCGACACCATTCGCGCCATGGCCGCGACCGGCGACGCCTATACGCTGGTGTCCGGCGTGGGCGAGGTGCTGGGTGATTTCTTCATCCGGCGGCTTGAGCGCAATCAGGATCTGTTCTTCGTCGATGGCGCGCCGCGCCGCAGCGATTTCCGCCTCGCACTGGAACGCGCTGCATGAGCGGCACGCTGGCAATGCCGACCGCCGCGTGGAAAGTGACGCTGGACGGGCGCGACCTGACCGAAACCCTCGCCCCGCGCCTGCTCTCCCTCTCCATTGCCGAAAAGCGCGGGGACGAGGCCGACCAGCTCGATATCACACTCAACGACGCGGACGGCCTGCTGGAGATCCCGAAAAAGGGCGCGGTGCTGAAGGTGGAGATGGGCTGGCATCAGGGCACCGGCCTGCCCGCCGGACTGGTCGACAAGGGCAGCTACAAGGTGGATGAGGCGAACTGGCAGGGTGGAAATCCCGACCAGATCACGGTGCGCGGGCGATCCGCGGATATGACCGACGCCTTTCGCGTCCGGCGCGAGCGGTCTTTCGTCGGCAAGACGGTCAAGGAAATCGTCTCCGCGATCGCGGCGGACAATGGCCTTTCTCCGAATGTCGAAGCCACCCTGGGCGCGAAGACGATTCCCGCGCTCGGCTCCGGCGCGAAAAGCGACGCCGCGCTGCTGAAGGCACTGGGCAAGCGCTTCGACGCGGTGGCGACGATCAAGGCGGCAACGCTGATCTTCGCGCCCATCGGCAGCGGAAAGACCGCCACCGGCAAGGAACTGCCCGTCGAAACGATCGACCGCAGCGAAACGGACGGCACCGGCGACTATAGCCGGATCGACCAGAACGAGGTGTCCAGCGTCACCGCCACATGGCACGACAGGCAGACCGGCACGCGCAAGCGGGTGACGGTCGAGGGCGGCAAGGAAGGCAAGGCCAAGCGCCTGCGCAAGGTCTACGCCAATGAGGAGGACGCGAAACAGGCGGCGGCCTCGGAAATAAGCCGGGTCGCGCGCACCAAGGCCAAGATGACGCTGAAGCTGGCCTATGGCCGCCCGGACCTCTTCCCGGAACGGCCGATCAAGCTGACCGGCTTCAAGCCGGAAATCGTCGCGCATGACTGGATCATCGCCGAATGCAGCCACAGCATGGACGGCGATGGCGGATCCGCGACCAGCCTGACGCTGGAGGCGATTTCCTGAAATTTCTTGTCTATTTTAATTGACAATCAATGCAATCATGTCTAATAAAATAGGCATGCAGTACGAAGTCGCCACCACCGAAACCTTCGACAAATGGCTCCGAAAGCTGGCCGACCGCAAGGCCCGGACGATCATTGTCGCCCGGATCGTGCGGATCAGGGAAGGCAATTTCGGTGACGTGAAGTCGCTGGGCGGCGGGCTTTCGGAACTGCGGATCGCCTTTGGCCCCGGCTATCGCGTCTATTTCACGGTTGAGAACGGCCAGCTTGTCATCCTGCTGGCCGGTGGTGACAAGTCCAGCCAGAGCCGGGATATCGCCAAGGCGCGGGAAATGATATGAAAGGATCGAATATGGTCAATGTACCCACCAAGCCCTTTGATCCTGCGGAGTTCATCGAAACCCCGGAGGATGCGGCGGTTTTCCTGTCCGACGCTCTGGAAAGCGGCAATCCCGATGTCGTGGCCTCCGCGCTCGGTATCCTCGCGCGCGCGCGTGGTGCCAGCGATCTGGCACGAAAGGCGGGATTGAGCCGCGCCAGCCTGTACAGCGCGCTGCGCGAGGGTGGAAACCCGACCCTCACCACCATGATGAAGCTGCTGGATGTGATGGGCGTTGAACTGACGGCGCGGCCCAAGGCCGCATGATAATCGCGATCTTGGCAAGCCTCGCGTGCGCGGCTGTTGACGGCGATTCCCTGCGATGTGGAGCCGAGCGCGTCCGCCTGCTCGGCATCGACGCGCCGGAGCTGCACGCCTGCCCGCGCACACGCCGCTGCGCGCCGGGCGACGGCCACGCCAGCAAGACCGCGCTGACGCGCGCCATCGGCGGGCGGACGGTCAAGCTGCGGCGCGTCGGCAAGGATCGCTATGGCCGGACGATCGCGATAGTCCATGTGGGCCGCGTCAACCTCTCCTGCGCCCAGCTCGCCGGCGGGCAGGCCATCTATAAGCGGCAATGGGATAATGGCCGCCGGATCGCGCGCACCTGCCCGAAGGTCGCGCGCTGATGTCGAGGCAATGGCGCTGGTATGGCGCGACCGATGAAGAAGAGGACGCGCCTCCCGGCCCGCTCCGCCGGATCGGCTTTTACCTGTTCGCGATCTCCTTTTTCGTGGCGTCGTTAGTCGGGGTTGCGGACGGACTGCTTTCAATCGTGCGCTGGTTGCTGCCATAGCACCCTGATGAATCAGGTCAGCACGCCGCAAATCTTGCAATGAGCGCAAGCCCTCCGGTAATGCCGATAGGTCGCCTTTCGTCGGCAAATCACTCGCCAACCGGCATCCTGATCTCAGTCATTTTCCAGCTGAGGCCCTCTCGCTTGAACACAAGCGATGAACCATCCTTTTCCTCCCGGTTGACCAGCCTAAATTCAGAAAGGCTGGTGCGTTCGAGATCGAGGTTCTTCACCCGGACGCCGATCTTGCCTTCGCCAGGTTCCGGCTCCGGGGCGTTGGCGAATACCTCGCGCATTGCGGCAGGCGTGATAAGCCCCTCAACCATGCCGTCGATCATGCCCATGGCCAAGGCGGCGCCCAGCGCGCCGAACGGATTGTCGCCTTTATCCTTGGCGATCTCCGCCGCCATCTTGGCCTTCACCTGTTCCTTGAACGAGTCCCGCAGCTTGGGAAAATCGATATAGCCGCTCAGCTTGTCGGCATCCTTCTCCTGTGCTGCCGCCTGCATCTGGTGCAGCGTCCAGCGGGGCGAACCAAAATACCAGCCCGCCCCTGCGGCAATCACGAGGAATGCGGCAATCGCCGCATAGATTTTTGCGCGTCCAGTCATCGCTCCCCCTTTGCGATTATTTAGCGGCTAACCGCTTTCAGATATCCGTGTACTGCCCAAGCATCGTTTACATATCTATCGATGATCGCTGATGAAGGGTCAGTCGGTGAAACGCCAAGGGATTGGTGGATATATCCGCCCATCTCTTCGGGATGAAAACCATCTTCATGAATAATTTTTGCCAATGACTCATGAAATCTTCTGATATCATGAGGATGGCGACTATCCCAAGACGGCACTTTGAAGCATCTGTCCATCACACTATAATCAACCATATCAAAACCTTTGTTAAGCTACTGCCATCTCTTTGAGCGCCTGCGACACCAGTTCCGACCACTCAATCTCCGCCGCATGGTAAACCCCATCCGCGACATTCACTTCAGACACACCCTGAAGGATCAGGCGCGCCAACTTTGGCGCTTCGGGATGCCGTTGCAGCCGCTCCAGCGAATTGATGAAATCCTCGCCGTCAGGCGCTATCCGACCGGTATTCTTAAGGGCATGGTGGAGCATATGCTCGTCCCCACCGAACCGCAGGACATAGCGCTCCATCGTATCGAAGATCGCGCCTTGCTCCAGCGGGTGAAATTCCCCGTCGCACTTCGCCATGAAAACGAGAATGCGCCCCAGATCGAGCAAGGATTTATCGACCACATTGATCGCTCCGCGCAGGCGCAGGCTCTCGAAATGCTCCATCGGCTCCAATATCTCGCCGGTATCGAGGCAAACCAGTTCTGAAATCCGGTCGATGCGAAACCGCTTGTGCGCCCGCTTTTCACAGCACCATGCGCCGATCGTTTCGGCGCGGCCATAGCCTTCGACCCGGCGACACACGATCCTGCGCGCGCTGCGCTCACCCTTCTCATTTGTGTACTGGATAAAGCCGGTCCAGCTTGAGCTGCGATCCCGCTTCAGGACGGGTTCGTCTGTTTCTTCATCTGGAACGAGCAATTTGCACCAGTCGGGCAACGCGACCGGCACAGCCATGTCCTTAACCGCGATTGCGATCTTTTCGATATAGCTCATTTACCCCCCACACAAATTACATCTTTCGTACAATCCCGACCACCCGGCCCAGAATGTGCAACTCCCCATCATGCGCGGTTTCCGGCGGCGCGATTTCCTTGTTGTCGGACAGGATCAGGACACCGTCGCGCGTCTGGCGCAGGCGCTTGACCATGCCCTGCCCGCAAAAGGCGACAGCCCAGATCTTGTCTGCCATGCGGATCATCTGTTCCGATGTATCGATGATCAACAGGTCGCTGTCCGTGATCGTCGGCGCCATGGAATCGCCAATGCCCTGGGCGAAATAGACCTTGTCCGGATCGGCGCGGGTATATTGGCGCAGCCAGTCGCGGCTGAAATGACGCACGGTGGACGTGACCGGTATTTCCAGTTCCGTCGCGCCCATGCCGAATTTCAGGTCGATTTCCTGCACCTCGACCAGATCGAGTTGTTCGGCAAGCGTTTGCGGACTGGGCACCGGCAAAGCGCCTTCGTCGGGGTCATCAGTTTCCCCAGATAGATAGGCCGGGGTCGTTCCCAATTCCCGCGCAATCCTGTGCAGATGCTTGGAACCCTGCGCGCCGCCACCGCACAGCTTCCCGATCGTCTGCTGACTGACCCCTACGCGCCTCGCAAGCGCGCTTTGAGAGACATCTCGCCTCTCCATCATCTGGACGAGTCTTTCCGGGATCAACATTGCCACCTTGTTACAACAAAAGTTTTAGCGTCATAGGTAATTTTATGCGTTGACACGTCCACAACAATGGTTGTAGCTGAACGCATGGAACGACATCTCACCCCTTTCGAGGCCCTGAAATCAGCGGTTGAAATCGCAGGCGGGCAATCTGCGATCTCCCGCATATGCGAGGTATCGCAAGCCGCCGTCTGGAAATGGCTCCAGTCCGCCAAGCGCCTCCCCGCCGAATATGTCCTCCGCGTCGAGGCCGCGACCGGCGTGTCCCGCCACCTTCTGCGCCCGGATATCTATCCACGCGATACCGCCCCCTTTCCTGCGTCGGCCATGGGCGAGGAAACCCCGCTCTGTGGCCCGATCCTAACCGCCCGCACCCTCGCCCGAAACGGCAATCGCCGCGCCATTTTGCCGGGAAAGGACGCCGCATGAGCAATCTCGACAACCTCCCCTGGCATGTCGAAGCAGGCCGCGATTATGAGGACGGCCAGCCTAATGGTTTCATCGTCGCCGCTCCCGCGACCAAGGCAGGCTCTGCCGGGCGGGCCATCGCATGGGTGAAAGAGGAAGCCGTCGCCCATGTCGTCGCCGCCGCGCCCGACATGCTCGCCGCCCTTAAAGACCTGATCGTCGAGATCGATACCGAGGTCGAGACGCGCCAGTACGGTGGCAATGACGAAGCATGGGCCGACCTTGAGGAGAAGGCCAACCGCGCCCGCGCGGCCATCGCCAAGGCGGAGGGCCGGGCATGAGCGAGTATCGCGACATGGAAACCCGGATCGCGCGCACGCTGCGCGCCGTGAACCGGGCGGCGGCGCTGGTCCTGCTGGGCCTGTGCCTCTGGCTCACCGCCGCCCTCGTCATGACCGGGGGCGCCCGCTGATGCTTCTCCACGCATTCGCCTTCACGGTCACGCTCGCCATCGGCGCGCTGTCCGTCGCGGTCATCGTCCACATGACCCGCACCTATTGGCGCAAGGCGCTCGCCGCCCTGCGCATGGACCTCCACCCCGACAAGGAAATCGCCGGATGACAAAAACTGTCTCCCTCCCCGCCCGCCAGACGGGCAAGACGCTGGCGCGCGAAACCCAGCTCGATTTCATGGTGCTGGCGAAACTCTTCGAGGCAGGCGGCGCACTGCCCTTCGCGCGGCTCGCCGAAGGCTTCCCGGCCACGCGCCCCGAACTGCTGGCCGCCCTCGCGCGGCAATATCGCCTCGGCAATGTGAAGCGCCACCAGCAGGGCGAGCCGATCACCCTGACGGCTTCGGCCCGGATCGCTGTGGGCGCGGGCCGCGCGGTGCCGCCGCTTTATGTCATGGAGATTCCCGCGCCAGAGGAGGCCGCCGAAAAGCGGCAGCAGCTCGCGGATGCCCTCGCCCGGCAGAACCTGCGCCCCTGCTCCATCCCGATCAGCCCGGCGGCGGTGAAGGCCGCCACGGAAGCGCCGCGTGTCCATTTCCCGGTCCCCTCCGACGATTTCCTCCACGACAACGACCGGAGCCGGGAAGCCGCGATCCGCCGCGCCACCCGCCTGCTGGCCCGCCGCATCTGCGAGGTCCACCCCGAACGCTTCGCGCGGAGTTGGGCCGGGAGGTCGCGCCTGTGATCACCCGCGCCGAGGAAGAAGACATCCGCCGCATTGTGCGCGAGGAAATCGCGCTCGACGAACTGGGCCGCATTGAACGGAAGCGCACTGCATCGCGCTCCATCCCCCCGGTGCCGGGGGCCATTGCACCCACCCCCGGCACCATCCTGTTTTCGATTGGCGAGGCGAGCGAATGACCATTCCTCGCCGCCCCGCCACCTTCGCCCGCGCCCTATCGGCTATTGCCGATCTGCTGGGCTGGGACGGCTGCGCCACCGTGCTGGAGAAGTCGGAAAGCCATGTCCGCAAGCTGGGCGCGCCCGATACCGAGCGGGAAATCAGCCTGCGCGATGCGGTGCGCCTAGATGCCGCCTACCGGCGCGCCGGGGGCGAAGGCGCGCCGCTGCTCGAATGTTATGCGATCCTGCTGGACATGGGCGCGATCGTCGCCGCGCCCAGCCCGAATTGCATGCTGACCGGCGCGGGCCTCGCCGCCAAGGAAGCGGGCGAAGCGGTGGCCGCCGCCATTGCCCTCGCCCGCGACCCATCCAACCCCGCCGCCCGTCTCGCCGCCCAGCGCGAGGCAGAGGAGGCGATCAACGAACTGTCACGCCTGCTGATCCATGTCAGCGCTCTACCGGGGGAAACCACACAATGAACATCGCTTTCGGCCATCTCAAGAGCAGCACCGCCATGCCCGTTGTCGCCCAGGGCGGACCGGCGCGCGGCCACCACGGCAAGGCCCCGGTGATGAACTGCCCGGCCTGCGGCGCCAAGGCGCTGTGCCGGTCCAGTCTCGAAATCTCGCCCACCTATCGCAGCCTCTATTATCGCTGCGAAAATCTGGCGTGCTCCATGGCGTTCACCGCCAGCCTCGCCTTCGAGAAAGTCCTGTCGCCGTCCGGCGTTAGCGCCGAATTCCGGCCGGCCAACATCAAGGCCAAGCGAGCGCCCGGCCATGATTTCGGGCAGATGACCATCTTCGACATTCTGGCGCCCACCCTGCCCGACTGCCCCGCCCTGCCCGACTGATCGTCGGCCACCTCCTCCGCTCGACATCGCCAATCCCCGCCACCGCCGGTTCGCCCGGCGGATGGTTCCCTGCATCCTGAAAAGACCGCGCCGCCCGATGGACGACACCCTCCGCAAAAATATCCTCGATCGCCTGAAGCGGGACTATGCTTTCCCGTCGACCAGCGACGGCGCGCGCGTCTGGCGAGGCGGCAAATGCCGCGACTGCGGCGGCAAGGAACTCTACGTCTACACGGAAAAGCCGTGGACCCTGCATTGCGGGCGGGAGAACAAGTGCGGGCACGAATGGTCGGTCAAGGATCTGTACGAAGATCTGTTCGACAACTGGTCGGAACGCCACCCCCAGACGCCGAAGGATCCGCATGCGGCGGCGAAAGCCTATCTGCGCGACGAACGCGGGCTGAACATCGTCAAGCTGGCGGGCCACTATTCGCAGGAAACCTATCACAGCAAGAAGCTGAACGCGGCCACCGCCACCGTGCGATTCCCGATGCCCGGCGGGGGATGGTGGGAACGGCTGATCGACCGGCCCCATCGCTTCGGCAAGAAGAAGGCGCATTTTCCCTACGGCTACAGCTACAAGGGGCAAGCCTGGCACCACCCTGCCCTGACCTTTGATGATCTGGCGCAGGCCGGAGAGATTTGGATCGCGGAGGGCATATTCGACGCGATCGCGCTGGGCGAGGCGTTCGAACGCGACCGCCCGTTCGCCCGCGCCGCCTCCGCCATGTCCACCAACAATTATCCGGCGGACTGGCTCAACGATCTGGCGGAAGCCGTCGCCCGGCGCGGCACCCATGCGCCGCGCCCCACTCTCGTCTTTGCCTTCGACGTTGGCCCGGCGGGCATCAAATTCACCCGCGACTGGGTGAAGCAGGCCCGCGACAGCGGGTGGCAGGCCCGCGCCGCGCAGGTCCGCCCGGACGGCGAAGGCGCCAAGCTCGACTGGAACGACCTGCTCAAGCGCGACCGGCTGAAGGCCGACGACCTCGAAACCTATCTGGAAAATGGCGACATCACGATCGCGGAGAACGCCGCCGAAAAGGCGTTCCTGCTCTACCGCCGGTCCCGCCGCTCCGAATTCCCCTTGACCTTCAAGGGCCGCCAGCTCTGGGCGCGCTTCTCGGCAGAGCGGATCAACGAGCTGCTGGAAGCCTATGCCGAGGACAAGACGCTGCGCGAACTGTCCATGGACGAAAAGCTGGACAAGGCGGCACGCGATTCCGTCGAGGTGAACGAGATCGCCAACTGCACCTTCCGCGTCCTCTATTACGAGACGGACGCCGCACTGGGCCGCAACAGCTATTATCTCCGCGTCGATTTTCCCGGCAAGCAGGATACGGTCAAGGCCAACTTCCCCGGCAACACCATCCTGAAGGACGGCCCCTTCGCCGACCATCTCGTATCCGTCGCGCCCGGCGCGATCTGGGACGGCAGTTCCCGCCAGCTCAAATATCTGATGGGCCGCCAGATCGAGGACATCCGCACCGTCGATGCCCTCTATTTCTCCGGCTATTCGATCGAGCATGGCGCCTGGATGTTCGAGGATATCGCCATATCCGGCGGCCGCGTCATTCCGCTGAACGAGGAGGATTATTTCGAAATCGGCAAGATCGGCGTGAAGCCCAATGGAGAGAAGGGCGAATTCGCGATCCAGTACGACCCCAACGAAATCGACTATTCATGGTGGCCGGATCTGTGGACGGCCTTCGGCTCGCTGGGCCTCGTCACCCTGTCCTTCTGGCTGCTGTCCTGTTTCGCCGAGCAGATCCGCCGCGAATATCAAAGCCTTGGTTTCCTCGAAATCTCCGGCCCTCCCGGCTCCGGTAAATCAACGCTGCTGATCTTCCTCTGGAAGCTGGTCGGCCGTCGCCACAATTATGAGGGCTTCGATCCTGTCACCTCCACCGCCGCCGGCATCGCGCGCGAGCTGGTGAAATATGGCAACCTGCCTGTGGTACTGCTGGAGGGCGACCACAACAAGGATCAACCGGTCAGCCGCAAATTCAACTGGTCGGAGCTGAAGAAGATCTACAACGGCCACGCGCCGCGCACCCGTGGCGTGATGAACGGCGGCACCAGCACCTTCGCCCCGCCCTTTCGCGGCGCCATGGTCATCGCCCAGAACGAGGCGATCCGCGACGCCGAGGAGGCGGTGCTGGAGCGCATCATGCCGCTGGTTGTCGACAAGAGCCGCTTCACCGAGGAAGGCAAGGCGGCGGGCAACCGGCTGAAGAAATATGAGGTGGACAGGGTTTCCCACTGGATCGTCGCGATGATCCGGCAGGAAAAGCATATCCTCGACCATTTCCGCGAGCGCTTCCCGTTTCACGAAAAGCGCCTGCTCTCCCACCCGGAGGTCCAGAACGACCGCCTCGCATATAACCATGCGCAGCTCGCCGCCGCCCTGGACTGCCTGCAAAAGGCGATGACCGTGGAGGGCAAGCCGGTCATCCGGCCCGAACAGATGGCTGCCGCTCATCAACTGATCGGTGAAATGTGCCTCGCCCAGCACGGTGCCCTCGGCGCCGACCACCCCAATGTCGTCAGCTTCTGGGAATCCTTCGATTTCCTCGACGCCAAGCTGCGGGAAGGCAAGCTGGAAAGCGATCATGCCGGGCTGAACCTGCACCGCAAGGAAAACCAGATCGCCTTCAGGATACCGGAGGTCGAACAAGCCTTCAACCAGCATCGCATGTCGATCCCCGGCGGCTCCATGCTGGAGCTGCGCAAGCTGCTGACCACCAGCAAATCCCGCAAATATCTCGGCAATACCGTGGTGAACTGCCGCGACGGGCAGTACCGCCATTGCTGGGTATTCGCCAAGCCCCTTTCCCAACAGAAGCAGGAGTTGCCGATATGACGGCCACCTTGTCCCCGGACCGGGCCGACGATGCGCGCCCGATGATCCTCGTCACCGTGCCGGATGGCACCGGCGGCTTCCGCCACGAATGGCGCCCCAGGCCGGAGGAAAAGCCCAAGGCGCGCAAGGCCCGCCCGAAGCCGGATCCGATCAACGCCAATCCCGACCATGCCGCGCAGTCCCTGCGCCTGCTGATCGAGCGGCGCGAGCAGCTTGAGGAAGAAAAGGCCGGTATCGCCGACGACATCAAGGACGTGAATGCAGAGGCGAAGGCCATGGGCTTCAGCGTGAAGACGATCAGCGCGATCATCGCCATGCGCAGGCTCGACCCGCATGTGGTGCAGGAGGATCAAGCCCTCCTCGAAACCTACAAGACCGCGCTGGGCCTCGAATGATGGCCCGCCGCCCCAGATCGCCCGGCCCGGACTGCACCTGTCCCGACTGCCGCGCCGCCGCCACTCGCATGGCCCGGATGATCCTGACCGGCTCCACCGTCGCGTGGGCGCTGATCGCCGCCGGAATCCTCACCCTCTTTGCCTGAAAGGAACCGCTCATGAACACTGTGGAAAAACGACCGGCATGGACCGGCTGCGACCCGGCCCATGGTCGCGATGTCACAGTCTATCACCATATCTGCGCACGCTGCGGCAGAGCGCACAACAGCCTCGACGCATCGGACCCGCGCGGATGGCAGAGGGTCGATGCATGGGATGATGGAACCGTGCTCCACTGCCCGGACTGCCGCGATCACGCCAATCAATCCGATGAAATCCGCGCGGGCGATCCGCCCGCAAAGACGGTGGATTTCTGGCTGGTATGGTGCCCCACCGGCGCGACGCCGCCCCGGTTCCGGCATCCCACGCAGGAATCCGCCGAGAGGGAAGCCGAACGGCTTGCGGCCACCCATCCGGGCAAAACCTTCTTCGTCCTCGAACCGCGCTACAGCGTGAACTGCGGCCCCCGGCGCGTCTCCTATGTCCCGCTGGATCATGACGAGGTGCCGTTCTGATGCAGATCGACCCCGGCAATCTGGCCCAGCTCGCCAAGCGGCTCACCCCGCCCCAGCGCCGTGCCGTCCTTCAGGGCGGCCCGCGCTTTGGTCGCGGCTATTGGCCGCTGCAAAACTCCCTGTCCGCCTTGGGCCTGACCGAACCGGCATGGCCCACCGATACCCTCTCCCCGCTGGGCCGCGCCCTGCGCGCCCATCTCCAAAAGGAAACCGGCAAATGATCGTCGTCAGCGTCCTTCTGCTGTCCGCTCGTGACGGCTCCGCCACCGAGCTGGCCCGCATGCACATCAGCAATATCGGCGGCACCGACACCCTCGGCAACTATGATGCCGAAACGCTCCGGGGCCGCTCCACGGCGGACCTCAACCGCCGGATCGTCCAGCGCAAAACCAAGGTGCTGGGCCATCCCCGCCTCTCCCAGCATGTGTGGAACCTAATCGCCAAGGCCCTCACCGGCATGGGCTACGGAGGCCGGAAATGACCGATAAGACCAAGGTTACGCGCCAGAATGCCATCACATTTCTGGAATGCGCCGCGCGTAATTGGCGCCACCTCCCTTGTCTAACTGCTGCTGACATAGAGGACGTTCGCGTGGAGCTGGAACGCCAGCGCCAGTCGGCGACAGCTCCGTTAGAGGCTCAAATCGCGCGATTAGAGATAGACGCCGAACGCTACCGCTATCTGCGCAACCGCGACGTGTGGCCTGACGGAGAGCAGCCAAAAGCCGGGCTATTCATCGGCATGGTCCCCGAAAATCTCATACTGACGGAAGAAGACGCAGACCATGCGATCGACCAGTACATTGCCGCCAACAAAGGCCAGCCCAATGCCTGACTGGACCCACCCCCGCATCGCCAACCCCACGTGCCGCATCAATGCGACCAACGAAATCGCCGCCGAAGCCCGCGCCGCCTTCACCCGCCGCAAGGATACCTATCCCATGCTGGTATCCGGCGGCACCCTGACGGCGGAGGACGCCCGCGACGATCTGGAAGGCTGGCGCGCGATTGCCAAGGGCTGGCATTTCATCGCCACCGGCGAGGGCGAAATGGCCCGCCGCCTCACTTTGCCCGCGCGCCTTCTGTCGCTCGACACCGCCCTGTCCCGCTGGTTCCAGATGATCGACCAGAGCGGCGCCCCCACCGCCGCCGAACTGGAGCAATGCGCGCTCCTCTGCGCCATGCGCATCTGGACCGGTCGCGAGGCCGATTTCTACGCGGCAGGAAACCTCCTCTGGTCGCGCGCCGACATGCTGGGCCTTTTTCCCCGCCAGCCCGCCGCCCAACCTCATCCCGAAATCAGGAAAGCCGCATGATTGACATTGGCGAAGCCCACGCGCATTTTACCCGTGTCGCTACACACAGAGCAGCGATGCGGTTTAGCAGCCGTAACGGACTTCGCCGAAGAGGCGCGCCGCAGGGAGTTTCCCGGCGCGCTTTTCTATGGTCGGGCGCATCGGGAGGGGCTTGCCCCTGCCGGTCCCGCGAGGTCCGCCGGTCTGCTAACCCGGTGTTGCCCGGCCACCATTTTAGCAGGTGGTTGCCGGGTCCATTCAAAAGGACCTTGACCATGAGCAACCCTGCTTCTGGCGCCACCGTCACGCGCCTGTTCAATCCCGATACCGACACCCATTACGCCCTGTCAGAGGCGAACGAGCTTGAACTCAAAACGCTGTTCAAGGCGATGGAGGCTGTCGGCCAATTAATGGACACGCCCCCCGGCGAAGCTGGCCCGGAAATCGAACCGGCCCACATCTCCCCCCTTTTCTACACCTTCGCCCGCCACGGCGAACGCCTCATGGCCGAAATGGCCGACCGCTATCCCTCGAAGAAAAGGACCGCCGCATGAGCACCCGCTTTGAACTTGTCCCGTTCCATGACAATGAAATCCTGACCATTGAGCGCGACGGAGATATATATGTCGCTATGCGACCCATCGTCGAAGCGTTGGGTCTCGATTGGCAATCACAATTACAGCGCATCAAACGCCACCCCGTTCTGTCAAAAGGGGTGGTTGTTATAACCACCCCTTCGCAGGGCGGAGCGCAACACACGAACTGCCTGAAATTGGAATCCTTTCATGGTTGGTTGATCACCATTTCTGCTGATCGAATTAAAGACCAGTCCATCCGTGATGTAGTTATTCGATATCAAGAGGAAGCCTTCCGCGTCGTCTTCGAACATTTCCATGGCCCTATGCGCTTGGTGGAAACGAAGCGCGCATCGGTTGCGGACCTTCTCCGCGTCGGCAACGCGCTGAAAAAAGAACGAAACCGCCAGATACGCTCGGTCCTATGGGAAGAGATGGACCGGATTTGCGATAGCTGGGGCGTGGCGCGGATCGCCCATGAAGGTATCGGCTGGGCAGAACCGGACCATAGCGAGCTGCTCACCCTGTTCTGGAACGGCGTCCGCGCCGTCGAGGATTCCGGCGATCAGGTAAACCACAGCCGCCGCAATCATCTTGTGGCGCTGAACCTGCCGGAATTGCGAATCCATTTCCATGAAATCGGGGTCCCGGTCGAGATCGACACCACGATGACACAGGCCCTCCGTCTGTCCCGCAACCCCGCCTATCTGGCCGACAAAACCTATAATTGCCGCGACGGGCAGCACCGCCATTGCTGGCTTTTCAGCCATGCGCCCCTGCTCGAAGCGATGGAGGGCGCATGACCGCCGAACTCTCCAACGACACCAGCTCGAAAAAGCCCCGGCACCCTTGGGATTGGTATGTCGAGGAACAATGGGTGACGCATGCGCTGGCGGATATGATCCATCTGGAATCGCACGTCGCCTATCTCGACCCCTTCTGCGGCGGCGGCAACATCCCCACGGCTCTCCTCGATCGCGGCCTGCGCGCGTTCGGCACGGACAAATTCGCGCGCGTCGGCCATAATGCCACCTTCTTCCTCGGTGAGCATGATTTCCTTGGGCCTCAGCGCCACCTGATGGAAATGGAACAGGCCCTGTCGATCGTAATGAACCCGCCCTTTTCCTATCAGGACGGCGCCCTTGTGCGCGGCCTGTCCCTGCGCATCGTCCGCCGCGCGCTGGAAATGGCGACCCACAAGGTCTGCGCCCTCGTGCCCCTAAAATGGCTGTCCTCGATCGAACGCTACGCCTTCTTCACCGAAACCAAGCCCCAGATCCTCGTCTTCTCCGAACGCCCCAGCATGCCGCCCGGCGACATGATCGCCGAATTGGGCGAGGACGCATGGAAGCGCGGCAAGGTCGATTATATGTGGCTGGTCTGGGACAAGCAGCGCCCCAACATCGAGTTCGCCCCCACCCTCTGGATTCCGCCGCGCGAAAGGGCGCTGCGCGCGGCATGACCGTCTATCTGCTCACCGAAAAGGAGGCGGCCGCACGACTGTCCATCAGCCCCAGAACCCTGCGGAAATTGCGTCAGGAGGGCGAAGTGCATTATATCCGTGTCCGCTCGTCCATCCGGTACGCCCCGGATGATCTTGACCGATACGTCGAAAGTGCCCGCTCATGCACCTATATCAGCGAAAAGGTTCGCCCTATTGGTGGTTTGACGCCACGGTCGATGGTCGCCGACTTCGAGCAAGTACGAAGAAAGCCAAAAAGCGGGACGCCCAGCTAGCCGCACTGGCGTTCATCCAGCAGGAGAAGGAGCGCCCGACACGCGACGCACCTTGGCGCCTGCGGGAGGTCCTTGGCACATTCTGGGAAGAAAGCGGAAAGCATCAGGCCAGCGCCAGCCAGATATTCCTGAAGTTCGAGCTGCTGTCCGAATTTCTCGGTGCGGACAAGCTCGTCTGCGACATCACCAATGCCGATCTGATGGACTACCGCGCCGCGCGGCGCGGCGGACGGATCAGGCTGCCCGCCGCCTCGATCGAGCATCGCTCCAAAAGCTGGCGCGCCCGCTTCGTCGGTGAAGACGGCTGCATAAAGCCGGTTTCGGCCCAGACCGTGAACCGCGACCTCGCCAATCTTCAGGCCGCGATGAACTGGGCGCGTGAAATGCACGGCAAACAGATACCGGCCCTCGCATGGAAGAAGCTCAAGGTCGCGGAAAACCCCCATCGTGTCCGCTTTGCGGCGGCCGACGAATTCTCTGCGCTCATGGCGTCCGCGCATGAGGGCCTGCGCCCTATCATTCTCTGCGCCGTCACGACTGGCCTCCGCCGGGCGAACATCCTCGGCATTCAGTGGCACCAGATCGATCTGGCGAGCAGCACCATCACGATCACGAAATCAAAAGGCCGGAAACCCGGCAGCGTCTCGATCGCGCCGGCGCTGCGCGCAACCCTCGCCCGCACTCCGCCTGCCAACCGAAAAGGACGGGTATTCGACACCACCAATTTCCGCCGCCGGTGGGAAGCGGCAGTCAAGGCGGCCGAGATGCCCGATTTCCACTTTCACGATCTCCGACACACCTTTGCGAGCTGGGCACGCCAGAACGGCGCCGATCTGGCGGACATCTGCGAAGCCCTGATGCATAGCTCTGTTAGCGTCACCATGCGCTATGCGCACATTCGCCCAGGCCACGACACAACCGCCTTCGACCGCGTCGCCGCATTGCTCACGGCACAATCCACGGCACAAAAAGCCTCAAACGATTGAAAATAGGTGCTTTCTATCAGATTAGGAATCTGATGCTCTATCCTGCTGAGCTACGGGCGCGCGCCGGTGGTGTCGGCTTGCCTGCTATAGGAGGGGATGCGGCCGGGTTCAACCACCGGCTTGCATCCCCGCGCATCAATTCTGGGCCTTAGGCGGCACGATCGGAAAGAGCAGCGGGGCGACCTCCACCCCTTCCTCGATCAGGTCGCGCGCTTCCCGCGCGTCCACCTCGCCGTGGATCGGGCGCTGGTCCTCCTCGCCATAATGCATGGCGCGGGCTTCCTCGGCGAAGCGTCGCCCCACCCATTCGCTGTCGGCCAGCGCCTCGGCCTGCACATGGGCGAGCGCCTGCATCAGCTTCCCCACCTTTTCGCTGTCCATGCCCTTGTGCATCGAAAGCGTCCGCTCCGCTGCCGCCCCTGCAGCGGCGCCTTCCGCCGGAACGCCGGACTGCAACCGGTCCGGAACGCCACCGCCGTCCCGCTGGTTCGACTTCGCGCCGACCGCAGGTGCCATGACCGCCTTTTCGACCTCCACATCGCCGCAAAAGGGGCACAGCAGCAATCCGCCCACCTTCTGCCGCTCGAAATCCTCGCTCGACCCGAACCAGCCTTCGAACACATGGCCGCCCCGCAAGCATTTCAGATCAAACACAATCACAGGACCGCGACGCCTCCCTCCAACATCCGCCGATGCGTGAGCACCGGGATTCGCGCCCTTACCGCGTCGATGCGCGCCAGATCAATATCGACGAGTGCCAGCCCCGGCTCCTCCCCCATGTCGAGCAGCACCTCCCCCCACGGGTCGATGGCGAGGCTGTGGCCGTAGGTTTCCCGCCCGTCCTCATGCCGCCCGGTCTGCGCCGGGGCCAGCAGGAACGCGGCCGATTCGATCGCGCGCGCGCGCAGCAGGGTTTCCCAATGCGCGCGGCCTGTGGGCACGGTGAAGGCTGCCGGAACCAGCAGCAGCGTCGCCCCGGCATCGCTCAGCCGCCGGTAGAGATCGGCAAAGCGCAGGTCGTAGCAGATGGAAAGGCCGATGCGCCCCCATGGCGTATCGACCGCGACCGCCCTTTCCCCCGGCCCGTAGACCGAGGATTCCCGCCAGCTCACGCCATCGGGCAGATCGACGTCGAACAGGTGGATCTTGTCGTAGCGTGCGCGGATTTCGCCGCCCGCGTCGATGACGAAGCTGCGGTTGCTCCACCGCCCGTCCGACCGCTCGTCCTTCAGGCCGAGCGAGCCGATATGCACCCACAGCCCTTCGCGCGCCGCCGCCTCCCGCACGGTCGCGAGCACCACGTCATGCGCCTCGTCGCGCAGGGTCGCGGTCGCGCGCGCGCGATCCTGATCGATGCAGCCGACCATTTCGGGGGTGAAGAGCATGTCCGCCCCCTGCCGCTTCGCGCTGGCGATGGCATCGGCCAGCATCCCCGCATTGGCCGACGGATCGATGCCGCTGGTGGTCTGGAGCAGGGCTGCGCGCATCGTCACCGCCCTCCTATAGCCCCAGCAGCGGGTCGAGCTTGCCCGCCCGGTCGAGCGCGGCCAGATCGTCCGATCCGCCGACATGCCTGCCGTCGATGAAAATCTGCGGCACCGTCATCCCGCCGTTGGACCGCTCGATCATCTCTGTTCTCTTGGGGCCGCCCATGGTGATGTCATATTCCTCGAACGCGACGCCCTTGTCGCGCAGCAGGGCCTTGGCGCGGCTGCAATATCCGCAATAATCCTTGGTATAGATTTCGACATGGCTCATGGCCGAAGGGCTCCTTCAACTGTTTCCCATGCCGAAATCGGGTGCGCCATGATGTTTGTCAATCGTCCCGCCCGGCAGCACCCGCGCCCAGCACAGCAGATGGACGGCGGCGGCCCCGCCGTCGAGCAGCCTTTCGGTGCAGGCCCGCGCGGTCGCGCCGCTGGTGTGCACGTCGTCGATAAGGATGACCGTCCGCCCGCGCAGGGCCGCCCGGCGGGAGGGATCGATGGCGAAGGCGCCGCGAACCTCCCTCTCCCGCGCGCGCGGGCTCATCGCGCGCAGCGGCCGGGTGGAACGGGAGCGCCGGAGCAGGAAGGGATCGGCGGGCAGGCCGGTCGCCGCCCCCAGATGATGGGCGATCAGCGCGGACTGGTTGAACCCGCGGTTCCACAGCCGCCAGCGATGCAGCGGCACCGGAACCAGCAGCGGGCTATCCCCGGATTCGGCGATCGAGCGGATATGAGGCACCATATAATGCGCCATCAGCCGCGCCATGCCGGTGCGCCGTCCATATTTGAGGCGAATGGCCACCTTGCGCGCAATCTCTCCATAGGCGAGCGCCGCCCGCGCGCTTTGCCATGGCGGAGGCGCTGACGCGCACGGGACGCACTGGCTGTCCGGCCCATCCGGCTCTAGTTCGAAAGGCAGGCCGCAACGCGCGCAGCAGGGATCGCCCAGAAAATCGAGCTGCCCCCAGCAATCGAGGCAGAATCGGTCCCGCTCGGCGGTGATCGTTCCGCAACCGGGACAGCGCAGCGGCAGCGCATAATCGAGGATCGGCTTGCAGATCCCGACAGAAAAAGAATCGAGGATCGGCTTGCCGATCCTGGCGGAAAAGGAACCGAGGATCGGTCCGCCGATCGCGGAGAGAAAGGAAAATGCCCCCATATAATGCTTGTCCATCGCGGCGCGGATCGGCACAAGCCCGAAAATGGACGAACCGCAGGGCCCCCCGCTGATCTTCGACCCGAAACGGCGCGCGCTGGCGCGGGACCGGGCGTTCGATGGATTTGCCGATCATGATTTCCTCTACCGCCATATGCTGGATGGGCTGCTGGAGCGGCTCGACGACGTGCAGCGGCCGCTGCGGCAGGTGCTGCTGATCGGCTGCCCGGACGAAAGCGCCGCGC
>Ga0182748_1000320_pt1 | contig 53692 bp, 41 predicted proteins | sample eDN3rd37CKraftOP_FD_128877 | JGI IMG/M metagenome (GOLD analysis project Ga0182748, IMG submission 128877) | Enriched Organic Plus compost microbial communities from Emeryville, California, USA - eDNA 3rd pass 37_C Kraft OP (version 2) (version 2) ... | reverse complement strand
GCGCACCGCGTGGGTCTACAGCCCCTTCGGAAAGAACTTCGTCCGCACGATGCTGCGGCTGGCTGAAACCCGCGACGAAGTCGCAGTCGTCGCCGACCAGCGCGGCTGCCCGAACAGCGCCCTTGACCTCGCCGATGGCATCATCGCCGTGGCGCGAAATCTCGTCGAGCGCCCAGCCGATGCGCATCTGCGCGGCATCTTCAATCTCACCGCCGACGGCGAGGCAAGCTGGGCGGAGTTTGCGACCGAGATTTTCGCGATCTCGTCAGCGCTGGGCGGCCCCTCCGCGCGGGTGCGGCCAATCCCGACAAGCGACTATCCGACGCCCGCACGCCGGCCCGCCTATTCGAGGCTTGATGGAAAAAAATTGGAACGCAGCCAGGGAGTGCTTTTACCCACCTCGCGGGATTCTCTGGCGACGACCATACGCCATCTGGTGTCAAACGTTAAGAAGTGAGTGAGACAGGCTGATGACAGAAGCGGGTGATCGCCCAGATCCAACTCCTTCGGCGGGTGACACTGCGCATGAACTCGAGAAGCAGCGCGCGGATTACGAAAAGAGACTTCGGCAAGCCATAATTCATTTAGAGCAGCAACGGGCTGAGTTTTCCACTCAGTTAGCCGCATATCGCCGTCGGACAGACGACCTGCAAAGAGAATTAGACGTGCTTCAGACGTCCACCATTTGGCGCGCATCCCGACATCTTCGTTCGTTTTTGGCAAGACACCCCTTTTTGCGGACATTGTTGCGACGTAGCGTGAAACTCGCTTGGTGGACCGTCACTGGCCAACTCGCAACCAGATTGCGTGCGCGACATCTGGGTATCGCAGGACGCAATAATCGTACAACCTATGCAAACTGGATGGAAGCCTTCGACTTCGATTCAGAACGCGACACAAACACGTACTTGTCGCAGATCGAAGTGCTCTCTCATAACCCCACAATTTCGGTATTGATGCCCACCTACAATACACCGGAATCATATCTGAGGGAGGCAATCGAGTCTGTTCGCAAGCAGATATATACAAATTGGGAATTGTGCATCGCTGACGATTGCTCGGATCGCCCGCATGTCCGAGGCATCCTTGAGAAATATGCCGCCGATGATCAACGCATCAAGGTGACGTTTCGCGACGAAAATGGACACATCTCCGAGGCAACGAACACAGCCCTGTCTATGGCTTCGGGTCACTTTCTAGCCATGCTGGACCACGACGATGTGCTCCCTGAGCATGCACTTGCCGAGGTCGCAATCGAATTAAACAAGAATTCTCACGCGTCACTGATCTACACTGATGAGGACAAGATCGACGACGAAGGCAAACGCTTCAATCCCTACTTCAAACCCGATTTCTCTCCTGAACTGCTTTACGGCCAAAATTACTTCAACCATCTGTCAGTGTTTCATGCTGACGCTGTCCGGGCAATTGGGGGCTGGAGGAAAGGTTATGAAGGAAGTCAGGATTACGATTTGATCCTGCGATTGATCCGTCAACTTCCACCTAATCAGATCCGGCATATCCCGAAAGTGCTCTACCATTGGCGGGTTGTAAAAGGCTCGACCGCGTACAGCATTTCTGAAAAGAGTTATGCCCTCACGGCTGGACTGAAGGCGCTGAAAGAGCATCTTTGGGAAACGGAGCAAGGGCATGCGGCATTGGTGGACGGTCTGCCGTATTACCGAGCGGTTTATCCAATCCCGCAACCGGCACCCTTGGTAACCCTTATCATTCCGACCAAAGACCAGCAACCGATCCTGGAGCGCGCGATCGACTCCATCTTGGGAAAGACCACTTATGACAACTATGAGATCATCGTAGTCGACAACAATTCCGAGCAACGCACTACTATCGATTATCTTTCCGAGATTGAAGAAAGGCACTCAAGAGTCACCATCCTGCCCTATCCCGCACCGTTCAATTACTCCGCCATCAATAACTTCGCCGCACGTCATGCCAAAGGATCCATTCTTGGTTTCATTAATAACGACGTGGAAGTGATCGGCGGCTCCTGGCTTCAAGAGATGGTGTCGCAAGTCAGCAGGCCACAAGTCGGTTGCGTGGGGGCAATGCTGTATTACCCTGACAACACAATCCAGCATGCCGGCATTGTTCTTGGTATCGGCGGCGTCGCCGGACATTCGCACAAGCGGTTCGCGCGTGGCGACAGCGGGTATTTCGCGCGTTTAAAGCTCGCGCACAACGTGTCTGCCGTAACCGCGGCCTGCATGCTGCTCAGACGAGATGTATTCAACGAGGTTGGAGGATTTGACGATGCAGGTTTGGCGGTCGCCTTCAATGACGTCGACCTATGCCTGCGGGTACGCGAAGCTGGATACCTGAACGTATTCACTCCCTTCGCCGAGCTGTATCATCACGAATCGATCAGCCGTGGATATGAAGACAGTCCGGAGAAGAAGGCGCGCTTTGAGAGCGAGGCCAAGCTGATGCTGAAACGCTGGGGAAACGCCCTGACAAATGATCCCTATTACTCACCTCATCTCACCTTGAGCGCAGAAGATTTCTCCATTAGGCAGAATTGACCAAAGCACGCGAAGATCTGGCCCGCGCCCGCCTGACTCTTGTGTTAAAGGCCACGACGCACGACGCTGAGAGGCCCAGGCCCTTGCTAATAGGTCCAGCTGGAGGTAAATCAGATCGCTCAATTTTGGGAGTGTCGGGAGGAATTAACTCCTTGGACCGCGGGGGCTAGAAATTGACAGACTTCAGTTCCGCACACTTGGCCGAGACAAAGAAGATCATCGACAGTCTCAATGTTTCGATCATTGAACGAATAGCTGAATTGCTAGCCGACGTACGCTCTCGGCAGGGAAGACTATTCTTCCTCGGAGTTGGAGGCGGCGCGGGCCACAGCGGCCACGCTGTGAACGATTTTCGAAAGATCGTTGGAATCGAGGCCTATGCTCCAACCGACAATGTTTCGGAATTGACTGCGCGCACAAATGACGAAGGGTGGGAGACCGTCTTTTCTGAGTGGCTCAAAGTGAGCCGGCTTTCAGCCAACGACATGCTTTTCATCTTCTCAGTCGGCGGCGGCAATCTTGAAAAAAATGTCAGCCCAAATCTGGTGCGGGCCCTACAGCTCGCCAAGGAAGTGGGAGCAAAGATCGTCGGCGTTGTTGGACGCGATGGAGGTTTCACCGCCCAAGTTGGCGACGCCGTTTGCGTCATCCCAACGGTCAATCCGGAAGCGGTAACTCCACACACCGAAGCCTTTCAAGCTGTAATTTGGCATCTACTCGTTTCGCATCCAAAGCTGAAAGCTCGTCAAACCAAGTGGGAAGGCACTCGGTGACAGCGATGGAGGGCCGTGCCGTCTTTCTTGATCGGGATGGCGTGCTCAACGAGGCCGTGATACGAGAAGGCCGCCCCTATCCGCCAAGGTGCGCTGACGAAGTTGTAATCGTTCCCGATGCCGTTCGAGCGCTCACACGGTTGAAGGCGGCCGGATACGTTCTAGTATTGGTGACCAATCAACCGGACATCGCGAGGGGCACAACTACCCTCGGCAAGGTAAATGAAATCAATGCGCTTCTCGGCTCTGCGCTTCCATTAGACGCAATAGAGATGTGCGTACATGACGACAAAGACCATTGCGATTGTCGAAAGCCGAAACCTGGGATGCTGACGGCCGCTGCCGCACGCTTCAATGTATCGCTTCCCGCGAGCACAATGATCGGTGATCGGTGGCGTGACATTGAGGCAGGTCGCCGCGCAGGATGCCGCACAATCCTCATTGGAGACGGCTACAATGAACCAATGGTTACGCCACCCGACTTCCACGCTACTTCGCTGTCGGAATGCGTCGACTATATTCTAGAACGCAGAGCTTAGAGAGACAGTTACAGATGAGCAGACTATCAAAGTTGCGTGTCAAGATTTTCGCTGATGGCGCGGACAAGGCGGGCATGCTGGCCATGTACCGCCATCCGCACGTCAGCGGCTTTACCACAAATCCAACGCTGATGCGCAAGGCTGGCGTTACGGACTACGAAACTTTCGCACGCGATGTCCTGCAGGCGATTCCTGACAGATCAATTTCGTTTGAAGTTTTTGCAGACGACGTGGCTACCATGGAGACGCAAGCCCGCAAAATATCCACCTGGGGCAAGAACGTCTCTGTTAAAATCCCAATCACAAACACCAAGGGCGAAAGCACCATTGAGTTATGCCGAACGCTCGCCCAGTCAGGCATCGCAATTAATGTGACAGCAATCTTTACGCTAACCCAGGTCCGTCAGGTGGTGGAAGCTGTGGCCGGCGGGGCTCCGACCTTTGTGTCTGTTTTTGCGGGGCGCATTGCCGATACCGGAACCGATCCGGTGCCAATGATGGCGGAGGCGGTATCGATTTTGAAACAAGCTCCGAACTGCGAATTGATCTGGGCGAGTCCCAGAGAGCTGTTGAATATTTTCCAAGCTGACGAGACTGGTTGTCACATCATCACGGCAACCAATGATATCATCGCGAAACTGGCGCTTGTGGACAAAGATCTGGAACAATACTCCATCGAGACGGTAAAGATGTTTTACGACGACGGTCGGGCGGCTGGTTTCAAGATCTGACCACTCACGCAGGGACAAAAAACAGTTCCTGATCGTGCTTTCTCCACTGGAGAGGACGATTGAAGCGACCCAATTTTATCGACCTTTTTTTGTTTAAATCTGACGACCTGACTTGGAAAGCAGCGCGCGCGGCTGCGCTGGTGTTGTGTGTTTTCTTCTTAGGATGGGCAAGTGCATCACTTTTTTCCGGAAACTCGTCTCCAGTTTTACAATTGAAATTTCAGACATCGGCTGATGGCAAACTCGTATTGTATTTTGATCTCGGCCACGGCTTCCGGGGCGAGGATTCTGTTACAGTTCCCGTTGCTGCCGGTGAGACGCAATCTATAGAGCTGCCTTTACCCCGCGCAGTAATCCATACTTTGCGCATTGACCCCTTGGAGGGGCCAGGTTCGATCCTTATTTCAGGTATAAAGGTGATCTTACCCGGTCGGGCAGATCTCGACCTCCCGCTTTCGAGACTCACAGCCGATAACCAGATCGAGTCGCTCCGAGTCGACGCTGAAGGGGCACACTTTCGCACAACTTCAGATGCGTTCGATCCATATCTTGTTTTCAGGCCCGCGGCATCAATCGACACCCGCCCACCGCGGCTTTCAGCTCAGCATATTGGTGCAGTGCTGTCTTGGTCAGCGATATGGGCATTTATCGTGGTTTCAGCTGCCCTGCTGACTCCAGCATTATTTCGTTGGGGCACGACGCGACGCCGAACGCTCATCGTGGCTTGCGCAGCTGTAATTGGCACCCTGATCGCCTGTGCCCCTATCGTCTTCGACAATCGCTCTCTCTTGTCACCCAGCAACGGCGGCACTTTGTTCTACGACTCATGCCCCACCGTACCCTCACCCTATGATTGCCGCCCCGAGAATGTGCGTGGCGCGGATGTTGGCGCAATGGCGTGGCAGTGGTTCCCGTATGCCGTGGCGCAAGAGCGAGCATTGAAACTTTGGGGCGAGATCCCCCTTTGGAACCGCTATAACGCCAACGCTTCTTCATTGATTGGCCAGTTGCAGTCGATGCTTGGCGACCCAATCATGTGGCTGCAATGGATCATAGGTGTCGATACTTGGAATTTCGATGCGAAATTCGTGGCACTGCGGCTGCTATTTGCGATATGCGTCGGGCTGTCTGTACTGACTGTCACGCGCTCAGTGATTGCTGCCGCAATGGCATCGTTTATGGCGCCTTTCATCGGCTTTTTTATTTATCGCGTTAGCCACGCTGCGATATTTGCCCTCTGTTACGGATCGTTGCTCACGCTCGCTTGGCTCCGCATCACTTACGCGAGCAGCGACCGTGCAAGGTTCCTTTGGGTCGCTTCGCTACCGGCAATCAATTGGTTGGTGCTTAACAGCGGCACGGCGAAAGAAGCATTCGTCGTGCTCATTAGCTTGAACGCCATTGGCGCCGTACACTTCTTACTTGAAGGCCGGAAACAACGCTCGTTCGCCCTATTCTCAGGCATGCTAATCGTATCCGGCATCGCCTTCGTATTAATCTCAGCACCGATCTGGGCAACGTTTCTTCAAGCCCTCAAAAGCGCATTCACTCTCTCCAGTGTCGCAGTTGCACAAGGTCGCACGTATAATGCCCTGGTCCTAATTGATACGTATTTCAACGCAGTTGTCTCCAACACATACTTCGTTGCTTTGCATTCAGCTTTTGCGGTTGGTTTTTTTGCAGCTCTCGTCTCTCTTCCGACATTTCGGAAAGGGCGCATGAGGACATCCGCCTTAGTATTTTCGGGCGGCTCCCTCTTATTGTTCGGCATAGCCTTTGGGATTGTGCCGGAACAGCTGCTCGCACACATTCCGCTCATACAACAGATCGGGCACGTACATAATACATTCGCCACCGCGATGATCGTGCCTGCTTGCGTTCTGGCAGGCATTGGCTTTGCTGCTATCGATCATCTGGTAAAGACGCGCAGCGAAACCGTGCTCTTGATGGTTGTTGCACTTATTTTGTTTGCCGTCACCGCCACGTTTATTGCGAGTCGCGCGCTATCACCAACTCAGATTCGCAACATCATTGTATACAGCTTGATTGTTTTCACAGCGGCATTGTTCCTGCCTGGCTTGATGGCAGCACTCGCGAGAGGAAGATTAAACTATCTCGGCACTGCACTTTGCATCGCGTTTGGCGCCATCGTTTTGGCACGTGGCGCGGCGTATTCCGACGCGGGAGCAAGACATGATTTCTTCGAGCCGGGAGAACGCGTAAGCACTGTGGGGATCCCAAATGTCGTTTCACAAGTGCAGAAACACATCTTATCGGATCCGGCACGTGTTGTCGGCGTGGGGCATGTCCTATTCCCGGGCTATAATGCGTCCCTCGGTCTGGAGGCGATCAACGGCCCCGACGCACTAACTGTGAAACGATACCGCGAACTAACCGATGCCCTGCGGATGCCGTATGTCTGGCAGTGGAGGCTCGAGTTCACCCCCGAATCCATCCGTGCCAATGATCGCGCTCTGGACCTACTCGGTGTGCGTTATCTCTTTGCATCGGTGCCAATCCGGGATTTTCCACTCATAACGAAAGATGCGCGTGTGGGAGTTTATGAACGCACCACGGCTTGGCCACGCGCATTTTTCGTCGATCGAGCTGAGCTCGCAAAGGACCTCCCCGCCCTTGCAGCACGCATACGACAGGGGAATTCTACGCCGTTCGTAGCCATCGAAAGTGACGTCAAAAACGAAACGCTGGCAGAACTTGTCGGTACCGAACCCGCGCGCACAATCGTAAAGGCACGCGATTACGTGCTCACAAACAACACGACGAGTTTCACCATCGACGCACCGTCAGCCGGCATTGTGTACCTGGGCGAAACTGACATTCCCGGCGACTTTGAGGCCAGACTCGATGGACGTCCGGTTCCCTACTTTGTTGCGAACCACGCCTTTAAGGCCATCGTCATTCCAGCGGCCGGTACATACAGAGTGTCCTTTGCCTATTGGCCATGCCACTTTTCAGCTTTGCTGATCGTAGGACTGATCGGCCTCATCGCCTGGTGCGGAGCGATGTTTTTCTTCTGGCGCAGACTGCGAAATCTTCCGAGGCCAGCTCACTGCGCTGAGACGATCTAAGCTGCCGTTTAGTTCGGCTGTCCGAAAAGATGCTCTTCCGTCTGACGCAAACCTTCCGGAGTACCTATTTCAAAGAAGCGATCGTGGACTTCGTATCCCGCGAGCCTCTTCTGTCGGGCCAGATCCCGGTAAACGACCGCTAGATCAAACCGGCCATCGCTGCCTAACTCTCGTATAACGTCGGCTGTTAACACGCCGAGCCCATAGTCAATGTGTTCCATCGACGGATCACCCGATAGGGCTTTGTCGTATAACTGTATTTTTCCGTCCTTGTATATGACATTGCTTCGATCGAACTGATTCTTGTTGTGAAACACGGTCATCAAGGCCGGTAATTTACTCTCGCGCCAGGCATCAACTACGGGCGCAAAGGGTACCTCGAGGTACGAGTCGCCGTACAAAACCAGAAACGCCGGTCCAAGCAAGGGAAGTGCTGCGCGTAGAGCGCCGCCCGTCCCAAGCAGTGTCTTACCATCGTATTTGTATGTGACCTGTAAGCCGAAGTCAGAGCCGTCGCCCACGAACTCCTCGATTTGCTTGCCATGGTAACCGACCAGAAGGACCACCCGATCAACTCCATTCCGGCGCAACAACCTCAACTGATGGCTGATGAAGGGCATACCCGCGACTGGAACCATGGCCTTTGGAATGGTTTCAGTGATCGGACGGAGCCGGGTCGCAGTGCCTCCGGCCAAGATAGCGACAGGTAGCATCATGTCAGAACGACTTTGGTACCTTCGATGTCGAAGCGGAAGCGGACTTCGCCTAATCCCGCATGGGCCATGGCATGACGCAACTTATTACGATCTTCCGCATAGAACAGCAGAAAGCCGCCGCCTCCCGCACCGACAAGCTTACCACCCACGGCACCGTTACGCATACCAAGCTCATACCACTCGTCGATATTGGCATTGCTCATACCGCCCGATCGCTTCTTCTTGTTTTCCCAATGTTCGTGCATGAGCGCGCCAAATTCGGCAGGTCGACCTTTCTCAAGCGCTTCTTTGCTGCGATACCCCAACTCCTTCACATAATGGAGGTTCGCGAGCATCGAGGCATCATTGCTCTGACTTCTGACCTTTTGATCTTTCAGAATGGATCCGGCACTGCGCGAAAATCCGGTAAAGAACAGCAATAGATTATCTTCCAGATCAAAAAGAGTATCGACGCTAATCGCCAGCGGCTCGGCGTGAACCGCACCGTCCTTTGCAAAAGTGAAACAGGTAATTCCGCCAAAAGCCGCTATGTATTGGTCCTGCTTGCCGATTGGTTCGTTAAGGCGATTGATTTCGATATCGCAGGCGAGTTCCGCGAGCTCAGCGGGATGAATCAATCGCTTGCGATGGGCAAACAACGCCTTCAGGAGCGCCGTGGTGAAACTACCGGAAGACCCTAACCCTGTTCCGGCAGGGATATCAGCCAGCGTGGTGATCTCAATCTGGGGCGTTCGTAGCCCAATAATTTTGAGTGCTTCTCGAATGATTGGATGCTCGACATCATCAACTTGGTCGACATGCTCGATTTTTGAATATTTGAGGTAGATGCCCTCAGCAAAGGGACGGATGACCGTAACAAAGACGTAGCGATCAATGGCAGCCGCGATCAGGAAACCTTCGTGCTCCTGATAGTAAGATGCCAGATCGGTACCCCCGCCCCCGAGGCTGATCCGTAACGGACTACGCGTGATGATCATATCCAGACGCCCCGTAGATATTTTCGATGATTTTTAACACGGCCAAGGCTGCCTCAAGGCCGGCGGCCGGCGTCCTGTCAAGCGCGATATCGTCAAGAAACTCCGCAAACTCAACAGACCACGAATCGTCGGCCATTGGAAATTCCCACGCTGTGGTCTCAGGTGGCCCCATTTCGGGTAGCATCTGATAATGCGTCAGCCGCTCGACGCCATAGCTTCCACCAAGCCCGTTGATTTCAAGCTTCCCCTGGCGGCCATACAACTCAAACGAAAACGTGTTCTTCCATTCCGTACAGCTGGCGTGCAAGAAAGCAGCTTTCTGGTTTTTAGTGCGCAGCAGCATGAAGGCATTGTCATCTACAGGCATGTTCCAAAAATATGTGTGGGCGAAACCTTGCACATGTTCGAAGTCGCCTAAAAACCAGCGCGCGAGATCAATCAAATGCGGACCTTGATCAATTAGCTCACCCCCGCCCGAAATCGAAGGATCGGCGCGCCATTCCTTATCGTATCCGATCCGCCCTCCGTGTCCGTAGCGCGCCCGCAAAAACATAAGCTCACCGAGCACACCACGATCGACGATCTCGCGTGCTTTTCGAAATGCGCGGTGGTAGCGATGATTGAAACCAACCCGTACCTTCACCCCTTTCGACTTTGCGAGTGCGGGCAGAGGCTCTAGCTCGGCAGCTAGCCGCGCCGCCGGTTTCTCGACCAGCACGTGCCGACCAGCAGCAACCGATCCCTGCGTTATTGCCGCAAGGCTGTTGTGCAAAGTGGCCGCGATCACAATATCGACCCCAGGCTGCTCAATGGCTTCACGCCAGTCCGTGTGTTCGGTCACGCCGGGATAGGAACGTGCGAGCGCTTGAGCTCGTTCCAGCTGAACGTCAGCACAGGAAACTAGACGGGCTCCTGCGAGCGCCTTTGCGCGCTTTTGCCCAATGAGCCCGCAGCCGACAATTGCGACACCCGGCGCAGGCATCAGCGGTCGCCCCATTCAAGGTTTCTTTCGCGCCCGGTTATCCGTCGTAACGTATAAGCGTCGCTATTCACGAGCGCATCGGCATGCTGCGGCCAATCCTCGTAACGGTCCCATACTGCGCTAATGAGCCGCCCCGTAATTCGCCTTCCGGATTCAGTCGCAAGAAAAACCGCTAATTCGGCACCTTTTTCGAGCGGCACGCCGCCTTGCTCACGCTGGGCGAGGGATCTCTCGAAGAATTTCTTACCAACCATCTCTGGTCCGGCCTCGATAACTTGATCGAGCATCCTCGTATTCAATGCGCCAGGAGCGATCGCGTTGACGGATATGCCGTAATCCTGAACTTCCAGTGCAAGCGTCTCGGCGAAACGAACGACAGCTGCCTTCGAAGCCGCGTAGGCACTGATACCTGGCAACGGGTTGGTTGCCCCTCCCCCCGATATTTGGATGATTGATCCTGCGCGATTCTTCTTCATGTGAGCCGAAACAAAACGCGCCATGTAAACCGAGCCCATAAGGTTGATCTGTATGGCCTCGATCCAGGACGTCATATCAACCTTGTCGATATCGCCCATTGGTCCATAAATTCCCGCATTGTTCACCAGCACATCGATGCGCCCAAGGCGATGTACCGACCAGGCGACGAAGGCTTCGGCGTCGGAGTAGGAAGCTACGTCAAGCTTGCGGGTGATGATGCGCCTGTCAGGAAAAACGCGTCTTAGCGCGTCAGCTTCGGACTCCAGCAATGCCTCGTCACGGGCACCCAATGCAAGGTCGGCGCCCGCAGTCGCGTACGCCTTCGCGATCGCGAGTCCGAGTCCGCGGTTCGCGCCCGTTATGATCGCCGTCGATCCCCGAAGCGCTTGTCTCGTCATGTGGTCTTAGATCTCGCTCTTGGAGGTTACGCCTACCGAGGCATAAGTGATACCGCCGGATCGGCGGGTCTCTGCCGGTAGAATCCCTTTCGGATCGATCACAACCGGACGCCGCATCGAGCACACCAGACTTGGCCAATTGAGGTCGCGGAACTCTGGCCATTCGGTCGCAATGATCACCGCATCAGCTCCCGAAACAGCCTCAGTGGCCGAAGCCGCAATCCGCATCGACAGGCTGATCTTTGTGTTCGCATTGACGGTGGGATCAAATGCGGCGACCTCGGCTCCAGCGGCGATCAGCGCTCTCGCCAGTTCGATTGCATATGAGCGCCGAAGCGTATCTGTCCCCGGCTTGTAAGTCAGTCCCAGCAGGCTGATCCGTCGTCCGCCCAGTCCGCCGAGGAGATGCTCTGCCCTCTTCAGAGGCCAGTCGCGGTGCCGGTCATTGCTGATACGCACTGAAGGCAACAAAGCCAGATTCAAGCTGGATTTGTCTCCTAGCTCGGTGAGAAAGCCGATATCGCGCGCCAGCGTTCCGCCAGAAAAAGCGACTCCGGGTGCAACATATGCGTGGGGACCAATGCGACTTTCAGACTTGAGCCCGCGCGCAACTTCAGTCGCATCAGCGCCTACTCTCTCGCAGATCACCGCAATCTCGTTTGCGAAGGAAATCGACATCGCCAAGAAGGAATTAATGGCATGCTTGGTCATTTCCGCCGACTCAAGCGACATGAAAATTACATTGCTCGTAAACGGTTCGAGCGCCGCCTTGACCTTAGCTTGATCGCCTCCAGCTTCCAGCCCGACAATGACGCGGTCCGGGTTCGTAAAAACATCTATGGCGTTTCCTAATCTCAAATTCTCCGGTGAATAGCCAAAGTGCAAGTGCCGCTTCGGATTTTGCTTTCGAAACTCATCGGCCAATGAGCGTGTGCTGCCAACCGGCAACTGTGATGAGATCAGTACGAGACACCCGTCCGGCAAAAGCGGCAACAGCGCGCGAACCCTGTCCGCCACGTATTGAGTATCAGCGACGTCGTTTTCATCGACTGGCGTATCGTAGGCAACCCACAAGATGTCGCATCCACTGACTGCTTCGGCTGCCTGAGACGTGAAGGAGAGCGTCCCCTTACGCAATCCCTGAAGGGTCAGTTCCGCCAATCCAGGTTCGAACAACGGGGGGTCACCTCGACGGAGGTTTTCGACGACCTTTTCATCCTCATCGAAACCAACGACTTCGTTGTTCGCTGACGCAAGGCATGCTGCGGTCACGGCGCCCAAGTGCCATAAGCCAGATACGCAAATTCGCATCAGTGTCGCTTGTCCAGAAGCCAGGGGTTTTCCAGGAGGTACTTAACCGTCCTTTCGACGGCGGCGCGGATCGAAAGCCTCGGCTGCCAACCGAGAGCTCGGATCTTGCGAGTGTCTAGATAGATAAAGGGATTGTCGCCAATCCATCCCCGATCACCTCCAGAGTATATTCGCTCCGGCTGCACCGAGAGGCAATTGCATATCCAATCAATGGAATTGTTCAACTCGCAGAATTCATCCGTGCCGAGATTGTAGACCTCATACTTGGTGTCCTGTTGCGCCCAGGCGCTAAGCATCCCCTCTACGCAGTCTTGAATGTAGAGGTACGATTTCCTCTGCGTGCCATTGCCGAGCACAGGAAGGCGCGTCGGATCGGATCGCAGCTTCTTGATGAAATCAAATACGTGCCCATGCGTATAGCGTTCGCCAAGAATGGAGACGAAACGAAATACCAGCCCTTGCATTCCAAAGCTTTCACAATAGGCCGCAACAAGGCCCTCGCATGCCAGCTTTGACGCGCCGTACAAAGATGTCTGGATTGGGAAGGGCGCGTCTTCCGGAGTCGGAATAACCGTGGCCTCGCCGTAAACCGATCCCGTGGAGGAGAACGCTATCCTACTCACTCCAGTCCTGCGCATTGATTCCAGAACATTGAAAGTAGCAATGGTATTCTGCTTAAGGTCCTTGTCCGGGTGGTCCGGGCCAAACCGAACATCTGCATTGGCCGCCAAATGAAATACGCCATCAGCGCCGGTCATGTTCGATTGAAGGGTCTCAATGTCGAGCAAATCACCCTGCACAAAGCGAAAACGGTCCGACTTTCGTGCCTCCGCAATAAATTCGGGCTGTCCTGTTGAAAGATTGTCATATCCAGTGACTGAGGCCCCGGTGCTCAGAAGTCGGTCGACAAGCGTGCTTCCGATAAAGCCTGCTGCCCCGGTTACAAAGATGTGCATGCTCACGTACCTGCCTGACGTGGAAACTCAATTTGCCGGGCCTGCGCCGTGACCGCCTTACGCATGGAAGGTCGCGCAAGCCAGAACGCGCCGCCGGGCAATGACGCCAGCAAGACCACGGCCCCGAAAGCGACTGATATAGAAACGGCTTGCGTTACTTCCAGCGAAGACGCCGCACCAAGAGTGACAATGACGGCAGCCTCTCGGCCGCCCCACCCCATGTAGAAAATCGGCAGCGACGACACAAAAAAGATGAATGGCATGAAGGCGATCACGTGCAGAGGTGACAGGTAGATGTCCATCCCGTGAGCCAAAACCGCGAATGCCATTGACATGCACAATAGCTGAGCGACGGCTGCAAGGAACAGCACGACCGAAGCTCGTTTATTGCGCAGAAGATCGACGAACATCCCAAGGCTGTGGAAAATCTTGTCCAACAACGCAACATTTACAGATATTTTGAAGCGCGATACCAAAGCCGCCGCCGCAACAAGTCCGCCTATTCCTGCGAACCATACAAGTGCTTGGACCAAGATAACACCGCGTGGAACACCGAGCCAAAGCTGAAGTGCCAGCGTCAATAGGCCGGCCGACATTGCCCCGACGGCACCAAGGGCGCGTTCGAACACAGTCAATCTCAAGGCCCGGCCCGGCGATATGTCGAAGCGGAGAGAAAGCATGGCCACCTTCGCAACATCAGCAAGGGCCGAAACAGGCGCTCCGTGAGCTATGAACTGCGCAACGAATTGCAGCCGAAGCAGGTTTGCCAAATTGACACTGGGAACGCCATCAAGCCGACAGATGATCTCTGCCCGCCATACTGCGGCGATCTGCATTCCAATCACGGCCAAGAAGGCAATAACGGCATCAGCCGGCGCAATCCGCTTTAGGGTTTCAAAGATGGCACCGAGTCCATTTGTTCGCGTCACCAACCAAAAGATCGCAGCCATCAGCAAGGCGCTGCTGACGACAGTGATCCAATGCTTGGCAGTCAATTTCATTTAGTTAGATCTGCTCGAGCCAGATGTGCCTGGCCACGCATAGAGCCGCGAGAAGCGGTGGAAGCAGCAAGCTCTGACCCACGTGGGAGGATCACCCAGGAAGGATACTTTCTTCCCCTGATCGAAGGAGCGAGACACGTATCGCACATCGACTTCGAGTGGATGCAATCCAAGGCGGATCAGTTTACCCGCTAATTCGATGTCGAAATCGAAACGGTTTGATTCAAAAATCGCATTCCAAATAACGTCACGCCGAAATACTTTGTACATGGTGAACGGGTCGCGGAGACGTTGCCGGAAAGTTGTGTTAAGAAGCCATGTGAAGAACAGATGACCCAAATTCATCACATCGGCGACGCGTTCCTGCCCAACGAACGATCGTATCTGCCATCGATTTTCTCCGGCCGGATGGCGCGAACCCAGCACAAAGCTTGCTTCGTGATTCACGATTGGAGCCAGCAGGCGCGGATAATCACCGATGTCGTACTCCAGGTCCGCATCTTGAATGATGATCACGTCACCAGTCGCTAAGCCAAGGCCAGCGCGGACTGCGTGGCCCTTCCCAGATGGTTTGTCTTCGAGCAGCAGCTTTACTTTAGGGTGCTCTGCAAACAGAAGCACATCGTCACGCGTGCCGTCTTTCGAATTGCTTTCCACAAGGCAAATCTCGATGTCAAAGTTCGGTATGCTCAGCGCAAGCAGTTGTTCAATCACCTGCTTGAACGTAGCCTTTTCGTTATAAACAGGCATAACGACTGAGAGTTTCCAGCGCCGCTTGCTAGGTGGTAGCGCAGTCCGCCGCTTTGCCAGCAAGGTCGCGGAACCAGGTTTCAGAGATAGCCTGATCTCATCGCCTGCGATGCATGCTTCAGGATTACCTAAAGCTATATCTGACAAGAGGCGGCTTATCGGACCCTTTCTCGTTGGCTCCGCGAGGAGAATGTCGCGATGGGCCCAGATCAAAGGGCATTCATACCCCGCAGTGAAAACGGCTGTTGTGAGTTGATCCCGTGCGTGGGAGTGGTGCATTCGATCCAGATCGATTTGAAGAACCGCTACGTCGCAATCCATTTGGATCAGAGCATCAGAGACGGCGCTTCTGACAGACGCACCTCGAGGCACAGCTAGCTTTTTGCCAACTATGCGCGTCACAGGATTTTTGCAGACCTCGACTGCGTACCGACGCGCGGCGTGATCCCAGCAGTCCGCCAACTTCGTTGGCATATCAAAGGCTGGCACCTCACTAGATACAACCAGTGGTTGTATAGACATACTCACTCCCCCGAGCGCTATTTTCGCGCTGATGCTTTTTAATTTATCCCCTACTCTTACAGCAAGCGCTTCCCCGCGAATAATGGGCTTCGCTGGCTCTATTGAAAGGCCCGCCACAGCTTGCAAAAGAAGCGCTCGCCGGGTGGAATGTACCCCCTAGGACCACACGGCGGTTTTGACCCGTCTGCCGGGCGTAGTGATCCTCGAACTGCGCCGGACTCAGATGGCGAGCGCTGAGTGCAGTCTACGCCTGTTGTAAACCTCGTCGATGAAGCGGGAATGATCAGCGATCACATTCTCGAAAGTCTCGTAGTCCATCAGGTAGACGGCCTCGACCTTCAAGGTCTTCATGAAGCTCTCGGCCTTGACATTGTCGTAGGGGTTCCCGCGGCGGCCCATCGAGCCGACGAGACCATGCTCGGTAAGAAGCCTTCTGTAGAGCTCAGATGCGTACTGCGAGCTGCGGTCCGAATGATGAATGCAGCCGTCCGGTGGCCGACGAGCGCGGATTGCTGTTTTCAGCGCCGCAACAGCCAGCCGCGCATCCGTTGAGCGGCTGATGGCGTATCGACCACTCGGCGCGACCAGGCATCGAGGACGGCGGCCAGATAGACGAAGCCGACGGCGATCGCAATGCAGGTGATGTCTGCTCCAGGCCTGATTCGGGCCATCAATCTTCCCGTTGCGCGCGAGGTTTGGGAAGATCGGGCTGTCGTGATCGCTATCGGTCATCGCCATGAACCGTCTGCGGCGCTTGGGCTGCAGGTTGTTTTTGTGCATCAGCTGGCGGACCTTTTTTGGAATTGACGACTATGCCGAGATGACGCAGTTCAGCCCCAACCCGACGATAGCCATAGGCTTCGAACCCATCGCAGACCGCAATCATGCTCGAGATAATCGCGGCGTCGTCGGCGGGCAATGATTGCTAGTTGAGCGAGAAAGACCCATCAGCCGGCATCCTTCGGCAATGGAGAGCCCACGGGCCGGTGATCACGGATGTACTCCCGCTTCTCGTCCGCGGTGCGCTTTTCAGAGCCCCCCTCTAGAAACTCGATTTCGAGGGCCTGCCGACCACCATGCGTTCGAGCGGCGCAATCTACGCCTCGTATTCCTGAAGCAGGTCAGCCGCCCGGGCGTCATCATCGAACGTTCCAGCTTCAAACTCCCGCACCCAGATTCGGATCAGGTTGCGCGACACATCATGTCGGCTGGCGAGAGCGTGCAGCGTTTCGCCCGCGATAAATTCCTAAGCGATCTGACGTTTGAACTCGATGCTATGCGATTGGTGCTTGGCCATGGCTTCCATCCTCTGAAAGCCCGGCAGTCAATTCCCAACCTGTGATCTGTCCACCGCCGGGGCGCATTCCAAAGTGGGGGCAATATTGGGCGCCGATTGACATTTTAGGATATCTCGCCCAGCCATGAGCTTGTTGACTTCGCGCTTCAGGCGCGTGATCTTGAGCTGTTCCGGCTTCATCTGGCCATGAGCCAGGAAACGCATGCTGCGGATCGTCGGGGAACTTCTTCACTCACTCTCGCAACTGCGATGTGCGGACACCAAGGTCTTGCGACACCTGCACATAGGATACGCCCCGATCCTTGATCAGGCGCACCGCCTCAGCTTGAACTCTCGCGTAAACTTCCGTCTCTCCATGACACCCTCCGGTCCCATTAAAACACCTAACTCGGTGTCTTCTAAACCGGGTTCAGGCAATCTGACGACGCAGTGAGTTTCAATCATCTCGATCCTGACGTTTGGGACGCGCGCAGAAGTCCGAAGGCAAATTCTTCGATTTCTTTGATGAGACGCGGCTGCGGTCCTTGTGCGAAGTAGCATCGATGCTGCGAGGCGAGGGCCAAGTGTCCTGGATTTTCGGTTCGCTCGTCAGGACACCTGCCTCGATGCCACGGCGCCTTTCAGAGCCGGGGAACTGGGCCAATGAAGGCCGTTTAACGCATGGCTCACGTCCAATGTGTTCCGTCATCCCAATCGGAAGTCAGGGCTTTTTTGGGGGAAACCCGAGGAGTGAAAATCTAAATTTGGACGCTGTAGCTAATTTACCACTTCCACCCCTACTGGTTGTGTTAATAATTGGCGGAGGTTTTGTGGCCGCTCGGGGTCCTGGCCACTTGATCGCTGCGGGGGCGACTTTTATGAAATCCAGGCTGTTTCGTCACAAGACTGCAGTTATGGCCGGGGCGGCTGCTCTCATTGCGCTGTCTGTCCCTCGCGTTGCCAGTGCACAGGTCGTAGGGCCCTCGGCATTTTGTCCGCCCAGCAACAGCGGGGTCACTTTCCCCGGTTTCCCTGGCAGCAACACGGTGTTTGTGGACGGAACATGCGCCACTGCCGGCCAAGGCGCCGTCTCCACCGCCGCGCTGTCGAGCCAGGCGCTGACCGAGGCCACCCAGAACGTCAGCCAGGTCACCAACGATCAAACCGTTAGCGTGGTCCGTCGCCGTCTGGACCAGGAACGCCCCGCGACAGCAGCCGTTGCGCCGGCGGCCGCCCCGCGTCCCGCCGTTGCTGCGCGCCCTGCCGCGCGTCGCGCCGCCACTCCGTCTCGCGATCTCAAGGACGCGATGATCGTGAAGGCCGAGCCGGTTGTGCAGTATGGCCCCACTTACGCTTTCTGGGCGCATGGCTTCGGTGACTGGGAGCGCTGGAAGGCCGATTTCGGTGCGACCCGCTTCTTCGGTCTTGACCCGACAACCGTCAATATGACTCGTACCGCAACGACTTTTGGAGGCCTCGGCGGCGTCGATGTCACCTTCCAGGGCGAGCATGGGGTTTACGTCTTCGGTTTACTCGGCGGCTATATGGAGAGCGACGTCAAATTTGCTTCCACCTCGGTCGGCCTGGCGCCCGACAACAGCACGATCTCGAATGTGAAGGCAACGATCTCAGGCCCGAGCGTTGGCGGCTACATTACGTTCGCAACGGGCGCATTCTCGGCGGATGTCACCGCACGAGTCGACTTCCTAAATATCAGCGAGACGTTCAATGAAATCCTGTTCGTCAATGCGACCCCGGTCAATAATGCGGGAACGCTTGGGACGGACGTCGTCAACTACAACTTAATCGGCAACTTGAACTATCGCGTTCCCGTATCTGCGGTGAGCTGGTGGGAACCCACGGTCGGCATCCGCACCACAGTTTCCGATTACAATTCCAAAGCCGCGGCCCTTGGCCTCGCTGACGGTAGTGTCGTTCGGCTGCAAGGCGGCCTGCGTTTCGGCACAACCTGGCAGGGCTGGTACGGCACAACGGTCGTCACGACCTTGACCGGTCTGGCCTACAGCAACGTCCTCGTCAGCGGCTATACCCTGGATCAGGCTGCAGGGTTCGGAACCGGCACCGCCCTCGCCGTCACGCCAAACGACGAAGGCGAGATCCGCGGACAGGGCATCCTGACGATGAACTTCATCCATAGCCAATATGCCAGCACGTTCATCCAGGGTGAGGTTCGTGGCGGCGACGACTATTACGGCTATGGTGGAAAGGTCGGCTTCCGATGGGGCTTCAACTGACCGGCTGTCGGCGTTGAACCAGAATGCGCCGCTCCGGAGCGGTGGCAGACTTTCGCTCAACGCAAAGCTAACAAGTTCTTAGAAGTCGGTCCGGGCTGGTCGAGGGACTATGGCGCGGGTCGCGTTACATCGCACCAGTCCAACCGATACAGCGCATCGGCTGCCGGCCACATCACCGCGAGGCTGCACTCCTCGCCAGGCGACTACAAGACGCCTGCAGGCCGATGCCCGCACACTCACGGCCCCAATGAGCATCGGCCGAGGCTCCTGCCGCCGCGGGATGAGACTTCAGTGGCAGGTCATCTTTGCTGTCGGTTGCGATGTCAGTATTGATGACGAATAAGAGCTGGTGCAGCCTGGCGCAATTTATTTTGCCGAGACACGACTCGCGGGCGTCTTTTGGCCGGGAATAAGCGATCGTAAACGGACCCCGATTTTGCTGACGCTTAAGCCGACCCTCCACGCAGTGCTTTCCATTATGTCGGACAGCGACTTCGTGAGGTCACCAATGATTTTATCCCGCTCAGAAATTTGATGACTCTGCTTTTCACTCACGTCGACCAGCCGCAAATATGATGTTTCCAGCACCGCAATTTGTTCGGCGTGCTTATGCGCCAGCAAGTTGAGCTGAACCGTCTGCTCGGATATTCTCTGAGCGAGACCTCGGAGCGCTTCATGGGCGAAAATGTCATGTGAGGCCGTCATTCCGCTGAAAGTCACTGAATCGAAATTATAGACGTTTTTTAGGAGATCAGCGGTCGGACCATGATTCATAAGGTCGAAGAGCACTTCAACCGCGAACAGTTTGAAAGACGGATCCGGTCGACTGAATGCCGTCATTGCCAGTAGATATTCGGCGTTGAATCCGTTCGGAGAATGAAACTGACGGGCTTCCGGCAATGCGTTGAAGAGAGAGACCTCATCATCGAGAGCGCGATAATTCTTTAATATCTCACATAACTCAAATCTGATCCTGGCGCGCGCAGATTCGGTGTTGGCGCTGGAATTTGCATCGAATTCCCGTATCCGAAACTTCGTCAACCTCTCCGGCACAATATACAAGTCTCGTTTCAGACATAGCCTGACCCAAAGGTCGAAGTCACCCAGCTGATACAAACCGTAACGGTATCCCCCCGCTTTTTCATAGTCGGCACGACGCATTACGACACTGGGATGGCAGAGACAATTTCCTGAGAGAAAGAAGTAATTGAGCCAGGCGAAGCGATCGCGGTTAGTTCGGTCGAATATGGATGAGTAGGGATGTGCCTCGCCTGCAAACGGGCTGCCATCTTCGGAGATTAGCTCTACCTGAGTAAAAACCGCAGCGTAATCCGAGTTCGACTCTAGGATCTGCAATTGCTTCTCAAGTTTGCTCCGCTCCCAGACGTCATCGGAATGATGTATGCCGATAAATTCACTCTTGCATTGCTGTATCAGCGGTATGTAACCGAAGCCCGCCGAATTGACCTCGTTACGGATGGAACGCACCCTCGGGTCTGTGTAGCTTTGGATGATGTCCCAGGAGTTATCGCTCGAACTGTCGTCCCATATTACAAGCTCAAAATCAGAATATGTTTGGTCCAGCACGCTATCGATAGCTTCCCGCAAATACTTTGAGTGGTTGTACGACAGCAGAAAAATCGTCAAGCTTGACATCTAACAACTCAAACGCTTGATGAAACTGAACTTTGGAATTCCCACCTAATCGCTGCGTTACACGGATCTTTGGACCGCAAGATTGCGCATCGTCGGCAAGACGGCGCCTCGGTCCGCCATCATGCCGGTCAACGATTGCTGCCGTTTCCCCGAATGCGCTATGCGCACCACCTCGGACAATAAACATACGGACTCTGTGAATTAAATTGGGCGCCGTCAAGGCTATTCGACCCATGCCCACGTACGGCGGGGACACCCCTGCTGTCCGATGGTGAACTGGTAAATGCGGCGACGTCGCCCCAGTCGATCAGAACAATTCCAGAACGCTTTGTTCGAAGACGTCACTTCGTACGTCGGGAGCACGCTCGGTCATGAGACTTCGAAGCAGGTTTGGATAAGCGCCGTCATACATTTGCAAAAAGCGCAATTCCATTCCTGCTTCTCTGAATCGCCGAGGCTCATACAGCATGCGACCACCCGGTGCATTCACGTAATGCGAAGCACCTAAAGCCGAAGCAATTGCGATAACGCGTTCTTGGCCGGCGTACGAAGTACGTATACCCAAACTCGAGCTTCTAATTATCCTTGCTTCCAGATCGAGCAAACTCGCAACAAGCCTGATCCCAGTTTCCAGGTAGTCTACGACCGATACCAAGGGTGCGTGGAGATAGTCGCGAATTTGCTCTGCGTTTGGGCCGGTAGAGGACGCTATCCAGGGCAGTCGATTCAAACGACGATCGAACATCCCTCGAGCGTCTCGAGCGAATTCCAAATCCCTGATAAGAACATCTCGTGGCTGCATCTGGAGAGGAAGCGTCAGCCATTCGAATTTTCCGGATGGCCCTTCAACCCAACATCGATGGACACGACCGCGCCGGGGAAACTGAACACAGTCAAAAATAACAAAGATATCTGAAGCCGCCAGCAGCCGAAAATACCCGGCGTATGGAAAGAAATAGGGCTGCATAACAGCGACCGTTTTACAACCGCTGCTAAGCGGCACCATCTTCAGATACTCTTCCCATCCATCAGACTTGAAGGTGCTCGCCCTCTTTCTCGCATCCTGAAGCCAGCTTGGCGATTAATCACGACAGTGTGATCCATACCGCATTCAATTGTACTTTTGACTTCCAAGCACGATGCTGGTCCGATGGACTGGATGTCGTTCGCCATCAATCTCACGAGCGCCCTGCACATTGCCGCTCACGGCGAGGATTACACTAGGTCTGAGAGGTTCTCCGGTCAATTGTTCAACGCACGAATGGCGGACCGCTCGGTCAGAGCGGCAGTCTCGGCGCGACATCTGAGCAATATGGATACAGCGCCGCCGCAATAACTCACCGAGAGAAATGCGACCGGGTATGAACACCATCACTTCAAAGGCGTGGCTTCCGGTTCTACGTCCGAAGCTCCCGCTGTCGTCTGACATACTCACCTATTTGACCAGGATCGACGAGTCGCGCGTTTATTCTAATTTCGGACCGCTCGCGATCGAATTCGAGGACAGGATCGGTAAGAGCTTGGGTTTGGCCGCCGGATGTTTCGTTAGCGCGAACTCAGGTACAAGCGCGCTTGTTGGGGCTATATTGGCAATCACGGGACGCGCTCATCAATCGCGACCGTATGCTGTGATGCCATCCTACACATTTGTAGCCACAGCGCATGCGATTGAGCAATGCGGCTTCACTCCGTTGCTGGTTGATGTTGATCGTGATGCGTGGGCATTGACCGCTTCCGATGTGGAGCGGCTTACAATGCTTGATCGCGTTGGGTTAGTGGTGCCTGTCGCTCCCTACGGTCGCCCTGTCATGCAGGCATCCTGGGAGGACTTCCAGAGTCGCACGAACATCCCTGTGGTCATCGATGGCGCCGCATCCTTTTTTCCGATTGGTGAAGCTTCAAACAGCAAGCCCTATATCGGCACTATTCCAGTCGTTTTCAGCTTCCATGCAACGAAGAGCTTCGGCGTGGGCGAAGGAGGCGGCGTCGCCTCAACAAATCCGCGTCTCGTTGAGCAAATCAGGAGAGCTCTCAATTTCGGGTTTTTTGAAACGCGCAATAGCGCGTGCGCCAGCATAAACGGAAAACTGAGTGAATATCATGCCGCGGTGGGCTTGGCCGAGCTGGACGGATGGGAACAAAAACGATCGCACTACAGGCGCGTGGCTGATTGCTACCGCAAGCGCTTCGCCGCGGCAGGTCTTTCCGCGTGCTTTTTTGGCGCCCCTGTCGTCGACGGCAGTTACGCACTTTTTTTGTCAGGTTCACCTGAATACGCCGCCGAGATAGAACGATCTCTTCGACTTGCAAATATTGACTACAGATACTGGTATGGCAAAGGCATCGGGCATCATGATTGCTTTTCGAAAGTACTCCATAGCGATCTAACCATAACCGAACACCTGGGATCATGCTTGATTGGTCTGCCCGTGGCGCTGGATATGTCTGATTGCGACGTAGCAAGGGTGGTTGATGCGGTCTGCGAACCCGGCAGGATTTCAACGTGAGATTGCTTCCAATGTGAAGAGCGGCTCCAAATGGACTGGAAGGCTTATTGGAATTCGATCGAAGAAAGTGACTTTTTCAGACAGGTTGGGAGAACTCATCGCCAGCAACCCTATTCCGAGCAACAGGTGGCGCTTATAGTCGACAGGATTTGCACGCATCTGAAAGCCGACCGTCAAAAGCGGCTACTGGACCTGTGCTGCGGCAATGGTCTCTTTACGAAGCGACTTTCTCCTCACTTTGGGCACATAACCGCACTGGATTTTTCGGAGCGTCTGATCGAGGTTGCAAAGCGGGAGTTCGCCGCCGACAACGTTGATTACCATGTGGGCGATGCTACCGAACTGGGCAATGTCCAGGGCCAGTATGATTGCGTCCTTGTAAACGGCGCGCTTCAATACTTCGACCATCACAAGGCGCGGCTTATGTTCTCCAGCCTGACGACGTTGTCAGGTGCAAGCGCGACCAGAATTTATCTCGGTGAAGTTGCTGACAGGGACCGTCGTTGGAATTTTTATCGCGGGCTACTTGGCAGGTTTCGATATTATCAAGGCGTCCTCCTCGATAGACCGATAATTGGACACTGGTGGTCTCCCGCCGATCTGCTCACATTAGCGCAGGACGCCCAAATGGAATTGTCGATCTTCTACCAGAGTACAGACCTCCCCAACTACTATTTCAGATATGATGCCCTGTTGATCGCGCGTGGTCTTTCTCATCGAGACAACTGACCTGAGGTCTTCCAGTCGGCCCCTTTTCACATACATCAGTGATCCAGCGGGCTCGATGCGCGTTTGATGATGCCACACGTCAGGCCAGTTGACCTGCCACTGAGTTTTTCCTCGACGCGCGGTCAAAATCCGGTGCTGTTGGAATTCAGGCCATATGATCCATCTTGACGTTATTTCACAGAACTAATATGTTTTATCGTCTGCGAGAGCTTTCTTGTGAAAGCGCGAACGGATGCGCTGTATCTCAGCGTGTTCTTGGCTGCCGCCACCTGCTCTGGGGCTGTTTGGGTGCAGTTCGTCGGAAACACCAAGCCCATTGGCAACAGATCGAACTTGGCGGGAACGGTTACTGTTCTATGGACCACCGCCGTCGTCGTTCATATCAATCTCCCTGCATCGTCCGAACATGTCTGGCTGGATGATTCTGTTTATATTGACGACGCGATCGTGACGGGCTCCGACGGATCAGCGGGTCTGGTGTTCACCGACGGCGACGAGGGGATTAGGAACACTACGCTTCATGTCAAATCAAAGACGATGGTACGGGACCTTATCGAAGAGAGGAAAAGCATCGGAAAGAGACCAAGCGAGCTTCTGAGGTATGGGGCCGGCGGTGTGTGAAGGCATGGGCATCGCCATTTTACCTCAATCCCGGCCTGGATGCGGCGGCAGTGAAAACAGCGTCTGGCAAGACAACCCCATGAAATCAAGCCAGGACTGGCTGCTTGCAACACAGCAGTCGCTAAATCGACTGATTTTGCGCAGAACGATTATCAGCGTCGCCACGCTCGAAGAGCTTTATCGCAAGCAGCATTTTCAGGAACAACAGATAACTGCCCTAAAGCGACAGGTTGAAATACAGGCTCGTTTCATAGACGGCTCCGAACGGCTCGTCACGACCATTCATGAGGCTGGCGAGGCGGCGCGTGACGAAGCCGGCGTGTACAAATTGTTGGACATAGGTCAGCCTCTATTGGCCCAGCCGGTCGATGAAGATTCCGCCTCCAATCACTTTAGCCGCGTTTCGGCGGAGCTTGTTTCGTATTTGCCTGAAACACAATCAACACTCAGGTCGATTATCATCGGAGGCCCTTACCGAACCGGGAAGTCAACGATCGGACGACTCTGCGCGATGCAACTGGGTTTTCTTTATTTGCCATTCGATGGCTTGAGCTGTCTTTGGATCAATCAAAACGAGCCTTACAGGGAGCTGATCCAATTGGCTCTGCTTGACGCGATACTAAGCCGATACAACACCGGCGCCGTTATAGAGGGAGGCATTGTTTTCGATCCAACCTACTCTTGGGGGTCTCGGCTTCACTACATTCGGGACCGACTCCCGGCAGATATTTTCATACTTGGGAACCAAACGGCTGACGTCAGCTCGAAGGCGAGCGCATTCGCTACGTATCGAGCAACTGGATCGTGTTACACGATTCATGGACCCGATTGGGGCTCAGATATAGACCAAGCCGAACGCCACATTGCTTTGAGCGCGCGGTTTGCCGCTTTCGCGAAAGACAATGATTTGATCTATTATGATCTGGATCCAAACACTTTTCATCGTTCTATGACTCGGGTGTCGCGAGCCATAATCGACCATGTTTCCGCAACGGCACAATGAACACGCAAGTGACCCTGTATGCATTACAACGTGTCATAGCGATGCTTGACGAATGATGAAGGACGATGTCAGCCAGTTCGGCCACACGAGAACGCGTACGGACGGGACAACTGTCATCCGAATAATAAGCTTCTTTAGCGACTTGCAGGCTTCAAAGGGACTTGGGGTGAAGAGGTACGGAATGGAACCGTCGGCTCCTCTTACATCAACCCTCGCTGAGGTTGAGAGATTGCACATTATCAAGACGCTTCTCCTTTTCCACGGAAACAGAACCAAAGCGGCGAAAGCGCTGAACATTTCTCTCCGAGGCTTGCGCAACAAGATCCGTGAATTCAAGGCACAAGGGTATGACATGCCCGCCGCGACAGTCGGCCCGGATCATGTCGCGGCCGAAAAGCGGAAATAGGGCGCCTGGCCGCGCGTCGAAACTCGCGGACTTTTGGTCTGCCATAGCGGTCCCGATAACGAACTTGCCGACATTCTCGGATGCTCATAGGTCGCCGCCGCCCTTGGCGCCACAGCCGAATTCAGCAACGGGCGGCGCGCCGTACCGGAGCAAGCCCACGCATGACATCACATTGTTCTGACTCCAGCGGCTCACAGAGCACCCGCAGCTTGCTACAATTTCGTCAGGATACCCATATGGACAATCCCATGACGCTGGACGAATTGCTATCAGACTCGTCTTTTGCATCCTCAGTCGTTTCCGAATTCGAGGCGCTCTCCATGGCGTTCGATGAGGTTTATCAGAACATCCCGGTTGAGATGCGGATGAGCCGCCATGAGATCTCATTTCACGCTGACACGATGTTGCTTGGTTACCTAAGTCATCTGGTCCGTGCGTTGCCGGGCGCCATTACCGAGATCGGAGTATGGAAAGGAAAGTCCCTAGCGTTGATGGAACGCTTTTCCGGGAAAGACGACCCCATCATAGGAATTGACCCGTGCGTTCTCGCAAACCAGCGCGAGGAACTAGGATGCTTCCATGAAAGGCTGTTCCCGAGAGGACACCTCATATTCGATTATTCGGAACGGTCCGTCGAACGGCTTCAGGACATCGCGAAGTCCATCAAGCTCTTGCATATTGATGGGGGTCATGAGGCCTATAACGTCTGGGCGGACTTCCTGTTATATGAACGTTTCGTAGTGCCTGGCGGATATGTCGTCTTCGATGACTACGTTGATCCGGAGTTCTCTCCCGAGGTCGGCCCCGCGGTGGACAAATTGGAAGCAGCCGGTTTTTTTTCTGATTATGAGGTGGTTAGTCCTCTGAGTGATTTTGCCAGCGTTTATGTCCTCAGGAAGAAGGTTGACGCTACGCGCGCGACGGGTCCTCGGCCAGGCTCCAACAGGTTCATGTGCTGGTTTCGCAAGTGACCGATTGCCAATGCATCGGTGCGCGATGGCCGGCGAGTGGCGCACGGCCTGCTTAAGACAACGTCACATGCGTGATTAAACACGTGCCAAGAATTTTGCCTGTACTAAGCATCTTCCGTTGAAGAGCAGCCGGCATCGATGGTCGTGACCATCGCGCGGATCGCCTCCATCTGAATCTTGATCAAACCCGCAGCCCTGTCTGCAGGCAGGCCCAGTTCGACAGCGACCTGACGGAGCCCCTTCTCGCAGGCTGAAAAGGCAGCGTCGCGCCGATCGAGTGGAAGTTCGGCAATTTCATTCCCGATGCGCTGAGCCGCACCCCATAGTTGCTTCGCAATGGCATTGGCTATTTCGTCGATCATTTGCGGCCCCAACTCTTTGCTCGGTTGCCAGCAAATTTCGATGGAACCCTACCACGTCGCCAACGCGAGTCGCGGTCGCAAACTCGTGATATCAATGCAGTGTGCATTGTCATGCAGGGTGGAGTGGTCACACCGGCGCGTCGGCCGGCCAACTTGCTGCAGCGACATGCCGAACGTCAGCGGACGAACGCCATCGCCGTTATCCGCCCCCAGCACCTCAATAGCGGAGTAAACGGACGGTCGTAGCCACGTTTTAAAGCCGTACCAGCAACCTTACAAAGCGATCGAGTCTACGTAGCTGGTCATAGGCGCGCGTTTCGGAAAGAGCATCTCGCTGCAAAAGACGTTTCGGATCGTCGTGGCCCTCACCACCAGCACCGTGCTGCCATGCAGCAATGCGATTGATTGCGCATAGACCGTGAGAAGCCGCATCACCGGTATTGCGGTGTAGGTGCGATGTCGCAAAGTGGAGCCGTTTTAGAAGGTCAGCAGTTCAACGGCAGTCGCGAAACGCGTTTAAGGCGTTGCAGCGCGGTCATTCTGTTGCCGCCGGCAACCTCATTTCACGTAAAAACTCTGCAATTTATTGACCCGGTCACGAGACTGGCCTAAGGTGCCCGACTGAGCAGGTCCACTTGGTCACGACCCTGCCCCCGTAGTTGCTGTTGGCGCCGAGCTTACAGGTACCCCATCCTGATGGGATGTGCCGACAATGCTAAGTGCGTTGGAAGCGCTCAACGAGTCGGAGACGAAGTTATTCGATTCTCCGGACGCCGGTGCCGTCCCCCGGATTTATAACGACTACATCACCGTCCCTGACGCGCATTTGCTTTTCAACGGCGCATTCAAGCGCGTCGGCACCTCCGATCTGAACATCGTCGGCGACGACGGCCAATCATTTTTCATCCCCGGCTATTTCGATGCGGAGCAGCGCGCCCACTTGATGTCACCGGAGGGCGCGACGCTGACCCCGCGCGTCGTGGAAGCGCTGGCCGGCCCGCTGGCGCCGGGCCAGTTCGCGCAAGCGGGCGCGCAACCCGCCCCCGGCCAGCCGGTGATCGGCCGGGTCGATGCGCTGTCCGGCTCTGCCACGGTCGTTCGTAACGGCGTCAGCGTGGCGCTGAATATCGGCGATACCGTGCGCCGCGGTGATGTCGTTCAGACAGGAAGCAACTCCTCGGTCGCCATCGTTTTCGCGGACGGCACCACCTTCAACGTCAATGCCAGCGCGCGCATGGTGCTGGACGACTTCGTGTACCAGGCGGGCGGCACGGCGAATTCGGCGCTGTTCAGCCTGGTGCAGGGCACCTTCAGTCTGGTTGCCGGTCAGGTCGCGAAATCCGGCGACATGCGGGTGGAGACGCCCGTCGCAACGATGGGCATCCGCGGCACCGCGGTGCTGGTGGAGATTTCATCGGCCGACGGCCAAACCCGCTTCTCCGTCATGGTCGAGCCGGACGGCAGCACCGGCGCGTTCAATCTCTACAACAAGACCACCGGCGCGCTGATCGGCACCGTCAACAATTCGCAGATCGGCTGGGTGGTGTCGCCCGTCAGCCCGGTCGAAGTGCTCGCTGTGCAGGAAGTCAAGACGCCGGCGCAGTTGCAGCAGGAGCTTGGCATCGTCCAGCAGATCTTCAATATCTTCAACAACAATCAGCTCAACCCCTTCACTCCGGAGGGAAGTCAGGAGAAGCGCGGCGAAACCAACGACATCAACCCGCAGACAGCGGGAGGGTACGGCTCGAGCGGGCCGCTCGACACTGCACCCGCGACATTTGCCGAATTGCTCTCCATTTTCAGCGGCTCGAACCTGGCGCCGGCCGGGTTCGTCCAGCCCTTGCTCACCGAACTGCTTCCGCCTCCGGACCCTTCGGCACCACCCTCCCCGGCCGTCGTCAATGTGTCCGTGGCGCCCAATCAGCCGCCGGTCGCGATCAACGATCTTGGCGGACCGGACAATCCGGGTGTCGTGATCCTGAACGACTCCGATCCGGAAGGCGGAGGCATCACCGTCGTCTCGGTCAGGCCCCTCCCCGGCGGTACGCCAGTTCTGGTTCAGCTCGCGAATACGGAGGTCCCCGGTCCATTTGGAACGTTGTTCATCAGCCCCGACGGCACCTACAGCTTCGTGCCGGCGGGCGAGGCCTATCAGCAACTCGCGAGCGGCGAAGCCGCCTCCGCCACTTTCGAATACACGATCAGCGATTCGTTCGCGACGGCATCGGCGGTGCTCACCATCAACCTGTCTGGGCAGAATGATGCACCGGTCGTATCGGCGGTGGACGGTGATGCCACAGAGGACGGCACCGCGATCGCGGTGACGCTCGGCGGCGATGACGTCGATTCCGACGACAATCCCGGATCGCTCGTCTATTCGATCGTCAACGGGCCACCGTCAGGCCAGGGCTCGGCGACCATTGAGGACAACAAACTCGTCTTCGATCCCGGCAGCGATTTCCAGGATCTTGCGGAAGGCGAAACCCGCAAGGTGGAGATCACCTACAAGGCGACCGACAGCCACAATGCAGCCTCTACCACCAGCACGGTCACCGTGACGGTCACCGGCGCCAACGACGCGCCAACGGTGTCGGCGGTTGTCGGCGATGCCGATGAGGACGGCGCGGCGATCCAGGTGACGCTCGCCGGCGATGACGTGGATTCCGACGACAATACCGGCACGCTCATCTACGCGATCGTCAGCGGGCCACCGTCAGGCCAGGGCTCGGCGACCATTGAGGACAACAAACTCGTCTTCGATCCGGGCAGCGACTTCCAGGACCTTGCGGAAGGCGAAACCCGCAAGGTGGAGATCACCTACCGCGCGACCGACAAGCATGGCGCAACCTCCACCATCGGCACGGTCACCATCACGGTCACCGGCACGAATGACGTACCCAAAGCTGAAGTGGACGTGAACGACGTTCAGGCGGCTGGCTTCGTCGACAGCCAATTCACCATCGGTGACCCCTTCGCCCATGGCGATGTTCTCGAGAACGACGATGACGTCGACAATGACGATGCCCTCACCGTCACCGGGGCGTCTTTTGGAGTGACCGCCGCGACGTTCCTGTTCGGGGTCTATGTGGTTGCGGGCAAATACGGCATCCTGACCATCAAGCCGGACGGCACCTACCTCTATACGCTCAACAATCTCGACCCGGACACGATCCGGCTCGCCGAAGGCCAGACCGACACCGAGATATTCACCTACACCATCGCAGACGAGCATGGCGCGTCCGCATCATCGACGCTCACCATCAATGTCACCGGGGCGAATTCAGTGCCGGTCATCACCGGTGACGCGTCTGGCTCGGTCATCGAAGACGGCCTTTCGGCCAGCGGACAGCCCCGCGGCGATCCGTCGGATTCCGGCGACCTCGATGCCGTGGATCCCGATGCCAACACCACGATAACCTGGTCGCTCCAACCCGGGTCCTCGCAAACGCTGAATGGCGACGGCAGCGTCACCGGTCGCTATGGCACGTTGTCGGTCAGCGACGACGGCCAATGGACTTACCTCCTGAATGACGACCTGCCGGCGACCCAGGCGCTCGCGCTCGGGCAGACGGTGACCGAGCGCTTCACCGTCAAGGCGACGGATGAGCACGGCGAAAGCACCCTCAAGACAGTCACGATAACAGTGCGCGGGTCGAACGACGCGCCGGTGATCGCTGCGGGAGAGACGAGCGGGACCGTCATCGAAGCGGGATTTGACGAAAACGGAGAGCTACGCGGAAACCCGACGGCTTGCGGCCAGCTCTCCAAGACCGATGTCGATTCCGACGACAACGCTTCCAATGACACATGGTCGGTCGAAGATGGCCAAGGGCAGTACGGCGCACTGACCGTCGATCAAAACGGAAAATGGACCTACACGCTCGACGAGGCCGCCGCCCAGTCGCTGACTCTTGGCGAAACCAAGATCGAAAGCTTCACCGTCAAGGTGACCGACAGGCATGGCGCGAGCGACACCGAGACGGTCACGATCGAGGTGATCAGCTCCAACGATGCGCCCACCGCCGAAACGAATTCCAATGACGTGCAGGCCGCCGGCCTGGTCAACGGCCAGCCGACCCTCGGCGACGCCTTCGCCCACGGCAACGTCCTGATTGATGATGAGGACGTCGATGGCGATAGCCTGACGGTCACCGCCGTGTCCTACGCCGGTGCCGCGGCCACGCTCCTGTTCGGGGCTTATGTGGTGCAGGGCAAATACGGCTTCCTGACGCTGAAGCCGGACGGCACCTATCTTTACACGCTGAACAATCTCGATCCCGACACCATCGGCCTCAGCGAAGGCGACCCCCGTGCCGATGTTTTCACTTACACCGTCAAAGACCAGCATGGCGCAACCGCGCAGACGACGCTGACCATCAATGTCGCCGGCGCGAATTCGGCGCCTAGCATCATCGGCGACGCGTCGGGCTCGGTCATCGAAGCCGGCCTCTCATCGACAGGACAGACACGCGGCGACCCTTCGGATTGGAGTGACCTCGACGTCCTGGATCCGGACAAGAACGACATCACGATATGGTCGCTGCAACCCGCGTCGTCGCAGACACTGGACACAGACGGCAACATCAAGGGCCGGTACGGCACGTTCTCGATTGATGATACCGGCCGATGGACCTATCAGCTCGACGACACCCTGACGCCGACGCAGGGCCTCGCCCTCGGACAGACGGTGACCGAGCGATTTACCGTAAATGCCACGGACGATCACGGCGCCAGCGCCCTCAAGACCGTCACGGTGACGATCCGCGGATCGAACGACGCGCCGGTGATCTCCGGCGGGCAGACCAGTGGTAGCGTCACCGAAGCGGGATACGAAACGCCGGAAACGCCAACCGCATCCGGCCGACTCTCCAAGTTGGATTTCGATACCGACGACAACTCCAACAACGACACGTGGTCGGTGCAAGACGGCCAAGGCCAATATGGCACTCTGACTGTCAGCCAAAGTGGAAAATGGACCTATACACTCGATAACACCGCGGTCCAATCCTTGAAGCGCGACGAAACCAAGACGGAAACTTTCACCGTCGAGGTGACCGACAGTCATAACGCTAGCGATACGCAGCTGATCGAAATTACGGTCCAGGGCTCAAATGACGCTCCGGTCGTCGCAGCCTTGACCAGGACTATCGGAGAGAATGCCGAGAGCTTCAGCGTCGATCTGTTGAGTAACACGAGTGACCCGGATGGGGACGTCTTGTCGATCGAGGACGTCGATCCGACCGTCACCACCAGTAATAGTCTCGTCCTGACCGAGGGCGACCATTACACAATTGAAGGCTCGAATTTCCAATTGACGGATGAAGGATTCGCCCTATTCGATTCCTTGAGCGCCGGAAGCCAGGATAGTTTTGAGCTTGCTTACGAAGTGACAGACGGCCTCACCAGCAAGTCCAATACGCTGATCGTCACGGTCAACGGCGCAAACGACGCTCCGACCGGACTGTCTTTCGTAGTCGACAGCGACATCACGTCCGCAAGCAGCCTCGGCTCCGGCAAGACGCTTGGCACTTTCCAGGCCGAAGATTCGGATAACACCAGCGGATGGACCTACGCGCTCACCCACCCATCCGGACTATTTTCGATCAGCTCGACAGGAGATTTGAAGACTGCGTCGGGGATTCCGGACGGCACCTACACCATCGAGGTTACCGCGACCGATGCGAGCGGCGCCTCATCAGGATCGGTGCCGTTCACCATTTGGGTCGGCAACGGAAGCGACAATACAGTCAGTCTGTCGGCGCTGCAGAATGACGCGCTCGCCTTCGGTTTCAACGGCAAGGATACGATCAATACGGGGAGCGGCGATGACACCGTGGTCGGCGGTAGAGCCGACGACACCCTCGAGGGCAGCTCGGGCGACGACACCTATTTCGGCAATGCGGGCCACGACACGTTCATCTTCCGCCCGGGCGATGGCAAGGACGTTATCACCGATATGACACTCGGAGCCTGGGACCAGAACGCGAATGCTGATGTCCTCGTGCTTGAGGGGTTCCAGCCGGCAGACGTCACTCTGCAGCAACACGATAATTTCTTGCGCATCCTTCTCGCCAACAATCAGTGGATCGACTTGAATGGGATTCAGGCCGACACGCTAGAGAGCCATAATCTCGTCTTTACCAACGCGCCGCTGGTGGGGTGAACGGCGCGGTTGAATTGCAATCGCTGCGCGTCACAACGCGATCTTTGCCGCTGCTTGCCGTCGCAACAAACAGAGCGAACGTCTACGGCCGAGACCGCGCAAGGCACAGCACCAATACGCGACGGGTGTCAGAGGCTTAACCCGAAAAGCCTTTGCTCCACCACGCCACAGATCATATGGCCGATCGCGATATGCATTTCCTGGATGTGATTAGTCTGGTCCGACGGTACGCTCACGCAGATGTCACAGAGCTGGCGCATCCGTCCGCCGGACTGGCCGGTTAGCCCGATCGTCGTGATTCCCTTCTCGCGCGCCGCCTCTATCGCGCGCAACACATTGGAGCTGGTACCGCTCGTGGAGATCGCGATCAGCACGTCGTTGGCTCGACCGATACCGCGAACTTGGCGCGCGAATATTTCGTCGAACGAGTAGTCGTTCGCGATAGCCGTGAGAGCGGACGTATCGACGGTGAGCGCCAAAGCCGGCAGGGGAGTGCGGTCCAACTTGTACCGCCCGATCAGTTCGGCGGCGAGATGCTGCGCATCGGCGGCTGATCCCCCGTTGCCGCAGAACATGATGGTGTTTCCGCGCCGCAACGCCTCAATGATGAAATCGATCGCTGGGCGCACCACGTCCTCAAGCTGTGCCAGCGCCTCGAAATTCCTGGAGACTGCCAAACAGTAGTTTCGAAAATCCAATGGGTCCGCCCACGCTCAAGTGATGCCAATTTTGTTCATAGCACCTCAGGTCATTGATTTCTTGACCTTCTAACGCCGATCCCGCCATCCGCATCGTTCCTCAGGAATACAATCCCAGACGCTTCGAAGCAATTCACCAGTTTCACCAGCGTCGAGACATGCGCCATCAGCACTCCGTCTGACGCGCGTTCCAAGCGCTGGATGGTGGCCAAGCCAATCCCTGCCCTCTCCGCAAGTTCGCTCTGATGCCAGCCCAAAAGCGCGCGCGCCGCTCTGATCTGCGATGGTTGAAGCATAAAATCGAGTTTTATTGATTTTCATGGACTTGACAAGCCATCGAATACGAGCGGTGATGCATCGTTTTGTGGCGTAAGGGAGTTAAGTCAATGGAATTGCTACAGTTTTCTAAGGCGCGCTACTGCGCCATTCGGGAGCGCCTGCTGGCCGAAGACCCTGACCTTGATGCCAGGACCCTTGCCGATACCCTGGAGGGCCTCACCGACCTTCATGAGGTCATCGCCGCGATCGTGCGCGCCGCTGTGATCGACGAGGCGCTTTCAGAGGGGCTCCGGGGCCGCATTGAGGAATTGGAGGAGCGGCTTAACGGCCTCGAAGCGCGAGCTGCCAAACGGCGATCTATCGCCCGCGATGTGATGATTGACGCGGCGGTCAAGAAGATCACAGCCCCGGACTTCACGATCTCCCTGCGGACGGGGACCCCTTCGCTGGTCGTCACCGACGAGGCCGCGATCCCGCCACCCTACTGGGTCCCGCGGGCCCCGCGCCTGGACAGACAAAGCGTCACCGCCGACCTGAAGCGGGGGATCGCCATTCCTGGAGCGACCCTGAGCAATTCAGAACCCGTGTTGAGTGTGAGGACCAAGTGATGAGTTTTTCACCAGCCCAGATCCGCAAGCTGCAGCGCGACGTCAAGGCAAGCGACATCCGCACCCGAGAGGTCAACGGCCGCGAACTCTCCTACATCGAGGGATGGCATGCCATCGCCGAAGCCAACCGCATTTTCGGCTTTGACGCCTGGAGCCGGGAAACAGTTGAAACGCGCTGTATCCACTCCCGCGAGGTTCGCGGCACGTACCATGTGCTGTATACCGCGAAGGTACGGGTGACCGTGCGCGCTGATGGCGAGACGGTCATCCGCGAAGGCTTTGGGACCGGCGACGCTCAGGCGCCCTCTCCTGGCGAGGCCCATGACAAGGCGATCAAGACCGCTGAAACCGACGCCACCAAACGCGCCTTCGCGACATTTGGAAAACCATTTGGGTTGTCGCTGTATCTGGGGCACCGAAAACCAACCCAGAAGAACCCGCCCACTCCAGACATCCAGCGTCGGCGCACGCTCCAACGACTGGCACCCAATGGACGCTACTATGTGGTGCCCCGGCCGAAGCAACCGCCAACCGATCCCGCGCTCGAAGGCGGCACGACACACAACGGCACGACCGCAACGCTTGCAACCGCAAGCGTCCCCAGCGACGGCCAGCCGCCCCATCCCGAGGGTGACAAATCGCTCAGCGGGCCGAACGCCGCCGCAAGCGCAGCTGTCGAACCTCTGAAGAATGTGAACAACGAGAGCCCTTCACACATCACAGCCGATGCCGCCGCCGGGCTCTTGAGCGCTACCGACCAGGGTCTGATGGACTCATCCGGGGCGGTGGAGCATCAACCAGGGCTGATGTTGATCGATCGGCCTCGCCGACGCCGCGACAAGGACCATCTGAAGTATGTGGCAAGCCAGCCCTGCCTGGTCTGTGGCCGCACACCATCTGATGCCCATCATCTGAAATTTGCTCAACCCGCCGCACTCTCGATGAAGGTCAGCGACGAATTCACCGTCCCCCTCTGCCGCACGCATCACCGGCAGTTGCACCACGCCGGACGCGAGGTGGAATGGTGGATCGACATGGATATCGACCCGCTCCCGATCGCGAACGACCTCTGGCGCGAATCAAAGAATGCGAAGGTCAAACTCGCGAATGGCAAGTGAACGACAACTCCTTGCCAATCGGCTTAACGCACGGCACAGCACGGGCCCGAGGACGCACCGAGGTAAGTCACGCTCCAGACGCAACGCGCTCAAGCATGGGCTCACAGCGCGAACAATCATTCCGGCAATCGAGGACGAAGACGCGTTCGCCGCCTTTGCGGCCAGCATTGTCTCGTCATACCAAGTCACTTCGCCGATCCACCGGGAGTTGCTCGACCGCCTCGCCGGACTGCTGTGGCGGCTGCGACGAGCGCAGATGATGGAAACGGGCGTCTTCAGTCTCCAGGCCAAGCAACAGAATGCGTTCGCATCAAATTCGTCCGCAGCTTTGCCGTCGGTTATATCCATCCGGCACCGGGAGCATGTCGAGAACTCCACACATCCCTGCGCGGTCCAAGACAAAGTCAAGGCGTTGGCGAGCACGTTCCTGCGTGTCAGCAACATCAATGGCGACGCTCTGGACCGGTTGACGCGTTACGAGACCGCTCTCTGGAGGCAGGCTGTCCAGCTCATGATCATGCTGGATCGCTTCTCCCGATCGCCCCTCCCCTGATCTCCTACTTGGACAGCGAAAATCATCGCCTCACTGCTTGGCTGCAGCGCTATGCATTTCGCGTGGTGAGCTGGCCCCGGCGCCCTAAGGGACGCGGCGTTGCCCGTGGCGCAACTGTAGACGTGACCGAAGACGCAACCGAAGCGTCAGAAAATGAAGCTCGGCGATCCAGCTTCTTATTCAACTGCTCTCATTGAACCGGGATTTGCGAAACAAAGCCAATTTCCTCGGATGACGGAGGGACTTACCCCACGCCCATTTGGCTTCGTTTCGCAAAAAGGGGCTCAGCGTGTTGCCCATGTTTCGGTTGCCTCAGCCCCATCATTCGCAGGGCCGAGCGCAAGGTCTCGACACTGACCGACAGCTCGGCTTCAGGCTGATTGTCGCGGATGTATCCCATCACGACCTTCAGCGGGGGCGGCGAAAATCCTGCGAGCCTCTCCGCGAGCTCCGGGTAGGACTGTACGCGCTCAGCCACACCCGTTTTGCCTTCGCGGAGCGCGATGCAGTACTCCAGCGCCCGCCATTCAGCGGGACGGAGCTCGCCGCGCAAGGGGGGCAGAGCCTCCAGGCGAACGTCATAAAAATGCTGCCCATTGGTACAAGTCACGTTGCCAAGACCATCCACAGTCGCATTCTGAAGCAACGCAATGGGATAGCGCCGTTTAATGCCATCCATCGCTTGTCGCGCGGTGAAGAACTCAGCCGATGCCATTCCGGCTGCGATGCCGTTGCCGTTTTTGTCGAGATGGTCACTCCAGACCGACACCAACGTGCGGACACTGAATTCCGGGAAGCCGGTCAGAAGCAACTGGATCCTGTGTTGCCCATCGTCATCAAACGACGGCAACTTGCTCCGGATATACGCGACAGCGTCTTCGATCGTCGCGCGGGAAAGGTCGGGATGGAAGATATGTGTCATTGCAATCCCCTTTCTTGAGTACGCATACTGAAAGCGGGAGAACATCGAATGTGCAGGCGCGACATACGATACGATTGACGAGTCAGTCAAGATGCCGCGCATCAAAAATGCGCCGGCGCATCTTGCACAATCTTGCCACAAACTCGTTTGCGACTCCCTTGCTGCAACCGAGATCGCGATGATGAATATAAGGGCTCCCTTTTTCAAGTGGAGCCATCAATGGCCAAAAGATTACGCCTTAACCAACGTCAGTCGCGCGTGCGATTGCATCCACGGCCGCCGACCAGACCTGAAGCCACGAACCGCGTCGCCCTTGTCGAGCATATCGAGCATGTTGCGATCGCGCATCTGAAGACCCCGCCGAAACCACTCCGCAGCTGCTCGCACATCCAGGTCAAAGAGTTGGCAGCAATCATCCGGGAAGTTGGATTTGTCGTGCCCGTGGTGGTCGACGAAGACAACCGCGTGTGGGCTGGCATCGTTCGTCTCAAGGCAGCAGCGAAACTCGGGATGACCAAAGTCCCCGTGGTTCGCTTGACGGACCTGTCCGAAGCTCAAAAGCGTGCGTTCCGGCTGGCAGATAACAAGCTGGCCGAGAAGGGCAAATGGAACCGCAAGCATCTGGCCATCGAACTGCCGGAACTTGCTCCCCTCCTCGTTGCCGAAGGCCTCGACATTTCGATCACCGGGTTCTCGGCGGTTGAGATCGATCAGATCACCGTCGATTTGGAGGACAATTCATCCGATCCGACGGACGAGTTCGATGCCGATCTGTTGAGGCAGGCGCCAGTGTCCCGCCTCGGGGATGTCTATCGGCTCGGTGACCACATCCTGTGCTGCGGCGATGCACGAGATGAGTCTCTTATCCGTCGTTTGGTCGGAAACCGGTTGGCCTCGATGGCTTTTCTTGACCCGCCCTTCAACATCTCTGTCCGGGACGTGATGGGGCGCGGCAGGGTGAAGCACGACGACTTCGCGATGGCCAGCGGTGAAATGACCAACGAGGAATACCGAGACTTCTTGAGGCAGGCACTCTCGGCCGCTGCTGCTGCCTCACTCGGCTCGGCGGTGCATTATGTTTGCAGCGATTGGCGGCAGATCGGCGCCGTCATGCGGGTCGGACGCCGAGTCTACGCAAAGCAGTTGAATCTGGCGGTCTGGGTCAAAACCAATGCCGGCCAAGGCTCCTTCTACCGCAGCCAACATGAGCTCATCGCGATCTTCCGCGTCGGCGACGATCCTCATCTTAACAATATTGAACTCGGGCGCCACGGCCGGCATCGAAGCAATGTATGGCATTATGCCGGAGCAAACACCTTCCGCGCCGGACGGCTGTCGGATCTGCAGGCGCATCCGACGCCGAAGCCCACCGCGATGATCGTGGATGCCATCAAGGATTGCACGCGTCGCGACGACACCGTGCTGGATACGTTTTGCGGTGGCGGGTCGACGCTGCTCGCCGCGGAACGCACGGGCCGGCGCGCCGTCTGCGTCGAAATCGAACCCAAATTCGTCGACGTCGCCATAAAGCGCTGGCAAGACTTCACCGGGCAGGACGCTGTCCATGTCGGTGAAGACTGCACCTTCCTCGAGCTCAAGGCGCGGAGGTCCCGGTCATGAGCACGAAGCGTCCGTCTGGCGAAGCCCGCAATAAATCTAAATACGAGGTCGGGTATGGACGTCCCCCGAACCGGACGGAATTCAAGCCCGGTCAGTCCGGTAATCCCAGCGGTAAGCCGAAGAAGCTCCGGCGACGCAGTATTCATCGAGAGGTCCAGGACGTGTTTCTGCGACCAATCAAGGTACGCCAAGGGAAACGCGTTCGACGGGTTCCGGGCATCATCGGCCTGATCGAACGCGCTATGGCCGACGCGCTGGCCGGCGACAAGCGCGCCACTCAATTCTGCTACCGCACCGCCGAGTCGTTCGGCGTGTTTCAGATCAAGGATGACGTCCAGCTCGATTTCTCGAAACTCACCGAAGAGGAGCAGGCTATCGTCACCCAAGGGATGCAAATCCTCAATCGGGCCGGAATGTTGTTCCGGTATGAAGCGAGAAATTAGGACATAGGGGCGGCCGGCGGTGCCGGCAGCTTCATGGACGTCGTTAAACTTGCAGCATGCATATGCCCAGCACGCTGCCAACACAACGTTGCCGCCTTCGGTCAGTCGCTCAAAGCCCTGATACTATCGATCTGAACGATGCCCTTGAACTTCGTCAGGTGAGCGACGGGACGCTCGGCCCGGCGATCCGGGCTGTAGAAGTAAACCGCTGCCGGCGGCTGGGGTCGGTTCTAGGGTCGACCATCGCGGGGATAGACCCAGAGCCGGCCAGTCTTGGTGCGGCCCCGGCCGGGATCGAGCACCGGGATCGGCATGTCGTGGCGAACAGCGTTTGCGGGGCGAACACATGCTTGGAAGGTCGCTGCTGCAGCGGCTCCAGCCACCAGACCGCTCCGCCGACCCAGTTGGCCAGCGTCGAGCGACCAAGTTCGACGCCCCGCCGGGCGAAGATCTGGCTTTGCCGAAAGAGCGGAAAGCGGTCGCAGTATTTGGAGACCAAGACATGGTCAGGAGAGAGGCCCTTGGCGATCGGCCGCTCCGGAGTAGGCGCCTGATGGATGGTCCCGCAGGCCCGGCAGCCATAGCGTGGCTGACGGATGCGGATCACCCACCGCCGCGCCGGCACATGATCGAGCATCTCGCTGACCGTCTCGCCGATCGAGTGAAGCAGACCGCCGCCGCAGAGCCAGGCCTCATTGCTCGATATAGAGCTGGACGTCTACGCGGCGGGTGTTCCGGCAGCCTCGTCCGCTCACACTTCACGTTCGGAGTCTTGGTCCCGACCGAAGCAGGCGGAAGACTGGCTTCGACGCGCGCCAAGTCGGTGTTGAGGTCTTCGAAGCCTAGCTGCCGCAGATGGTCATCGAGCTGTTCCGAACGTCGGCCGAACTGGGTGCGCTGCAGCTTCCTCATGATGAAGTTGAGCCGTTCTATCTCGGCCTTTGCTTCGAGCTGGTGCGCCCGACCGCGAGCGAGCGCACTAGATTTCGTCGCGTCTCCACATCGTCCGGCAGAGCGGCAAGTTCGATGTCCATGAGCGGAATATATCCTGACGCCCAGACCGGTACATCAAGCGACGCGGTGTCGAGTCAATCCGCGCTTACCTGCAAAAACGTTATTGGACGAGCTTGATGGTAAGCGTCCATTTCTAGCACGTTGCTCAAGCTGCGGCGGCTAATCGGGACCAATTCCACGGCAACAGGTCATCGAGTCGGGCCATCGGATGGCCGTTGGACATGCGTTCTAAAACGTCCCGGAGGTAGGCGAAGGGCTCGACGTCGTTGAGCTTGGCGGTGGCCAAGAGTGAAGCGACGACCGCCCAGCGGGCCGCGCCGCCGTCGGAGCCGGCGAACAGGTGGTTCTTTCGGCCGAGCGCGATTGGCCGGATAGCGCGTTCGACGGTGTTGTTATCGAGCTCGATGCGGCCATCATCGAGGAACCTGCAAAGAGTACCCCATCGCGCCAGCGCATAACGGATCGCGTCGGCCAGAGCGCCCCTTGGCGGGATCCGGTTGAACTGGGCTTCGAGCCAGACCTTCATGGCTAGGACCAGCGGCAACGACTTGACCCGCCGTGTCTCCTGTCTTGCCTGGGGTGGTTGCCCCCGGACGGTCGCCTCGATCGCATAGAGCTCGGCGATACGGCTGAGCGCTTCGGCCGCGACAGGCGAGCTGGTTGCCTCATGCACGTCGTAGAACTTGCGGCGTGCGTGCGCCCAGCACGCCGCCAACACGATGTTGCCGCGTTCGGTCAGCCGCTCGAAGCCGGGATAGCCATCGACTTGAACAATGCCCTTGAACTTCGTCAGGTGAGCGGCGGGACGCTCGGCCCGACGATCCGGGCTGTAGAAGTAAACCGCTGCTGGCGGCTCGGGTCCGTTCCAGGGTCGATCATCGCGGGCATAGACCCAGAGCCGACCAGTCTTGGTGCGGCCCCGGCCGGGATCGAGCACCGGGATCGGCGTGTCGTCGGCGAACAGCGTTTGCGAAGCGAACACATGCTCGGCGAGCCGCGCCTGCAGCGGCTCCAGCCACCAGACCGCTCCGCCGACCCAATTGGCCAGCGTCGAGCGGTCTAACTCGACACCTTGGCGCGCTAAGATCTGGCTCTGCCGATAGAGCGGAAGGTGGTCGCAGTATTTAGAGACCAGGACATGGGCCAGGAGGCCGGGCGTGGCCAGGCCCTTGGCGATCGGTCGCTCTGGAGCAGGCGCCTGATGGATGGTCCCGCAGGCGCGGCAGCCATAGCGTGGCCGGCGGATGCGGATCACCCGCAGCCGCGCTGGCACATGATCGAGCATCTCGCTGACCGTCTCGCCGATCGGATGAAGCGGACCGCCGCAGCAGGGGCAGGCCTCATGCTCGATATCAAGCTGGACGTCTTCGCGCGATAAGTGCGCCGGTAGGCTCGGCCGTTCACACTTTGCGTTGGCAGGCCTGGTCCCGACCGGAGCAGGTGGAAGACTGGCTTCGACGCGCGCCAGGTCGGTGCTGAGGTCGTCGAGGCTCAGCTGCAGTTGATCGCCATCGAGCCGCTCGGCGCGCCGGCCAAACTGGCTGCGCTGCAGCTTCTTGATGATGAGGTTGAGCCGTTCGATCTCCGCCTGGGCCTCGGAGAGGGCGGTGCGCTCGGCTGCGAGCGAGCGCACCAACCGCTGTAGCGTCTCCACATCGTCCGGCAGGGCGGCAAGATCGATGTCCATGACGGGAAGATACCCTGACTCGTGGGCAGCCTCACTAAGCGACGTTGCGTTGAGTCAATCCGTCGCAGCGATCATCCCGCCACCGCTGGCCGCCATCGCTGTTCCGGCGCTCGCCAGTCGACACCATCGATCAGCAGCGACAGCTGCGCCGAGGTCAGCGACAGCGTCTCGCCAGGCGCGATGCTCGGAGGCCACAAAAAGACGCCGTGCTCGAGCCGTTTGGTGAACAGACAGAAGCCAGTGCCATCCCAATAATGATCTTGATGAGATTGGCCCTGGTCCGGCCCCGGAACACGAACAGGTGGCCTGTAAATGGATCCTGGTGCAGAACGCCTTGCACCAGCATGGCGAGCCCGTCGATGCCCTTGCGCATGTCGATGAAGCCCAGCGCCAGGTGCACCTTCACGTTCGGAGGAAGCAGCGTCATGACACAGCCTCCTCGTCAGTGGTCGGAGCAGGCGGCGCAGCCGCATCGGTGATCTCCACCGCGACGAAGGTCGGCGCTGTCTCCGTCAGTTCCTGCTTCCATCGACGTAGAAGACGTTGATCGATGCCATACCGGCGCGCCACCTCTGCGGCACTCGCCTCAGGTTGGCCTGCCTCTCGGAGAATCCATCGTTTGTCCGCGTCGCTGAACCGGCGACGATGACCCTCGCGCGGTCGTTGAACAATCGGAGCCGCCAGCTGCGAGGAGGGATAAGCCCCCGGATTTAGGAGAGGACTAGCGGGCGGACTTAGGGGCGGACTTATGGGTCGGCGCCGATAGAGCAGCTTGCGTTGTGGGGGCTCCGGTTCGCGCCTGAACATCTGACGCCAGTTCTCGAATGCTTTCTGCGGAAGGCCATGAAACTCGCAATATTGCCGCTGATTCAAGTCGCTACGCTTCCACGCCTCATGATGGGCTCGCCAGAAGTCTTCACGCTGGCGCTTCCAGGGTCTTCGTTCGCTCGCCATCTGTTCTCTCCTGATTTCAGAAATCGAGGGCGAGAACAGATCGTGCTCATCAGGCTTGCGACAAGTGTGTCAGGGATGGACGCTTACGCTTGATGGAATTTTCCCTGCTCCGCCGATGAAAATTCCCTGCGTGGCGGAGTAAAATTCCCTGCGTGGCGGAGTAAAATTCCCTGCCCCGTGAGCCTGGATTGCCTGCCCAATTCGAGCGAAAACGCCCGTTTCATCGGGGTTTTCGGCTGTTCGGGGTCCTGAAACGGGGGGTCAAACCTTGAGATTTTCCCTGCTGGCAGGGAATTTTCAGTCCGCGGCCGGCGCCCCGTTCTTGAGCAGGGCCACCATGGCCTTGAGGGCGGTTTCGTCCACGATATCCGGCGGATGCGGGACGCGGTGGATCAGCCGGTACACATAGCCAAGCTTGACCACGATCGCAGGCGCAATCACGAACGGATAAAGGTCGTTCAGTCCCATCGAGCGATTGATCGCATTGATGGCAAAGGTGAGCGGCAGCCAGGCTTCGATCAGTTGATCGATGCCGGCGAGATACGGATCGAACTCGACGGGCGTGTCGAGGCTCGCCGCACTCGCCACGCGCGGCTGGGTCGAAACGCCGAACGCGCGAGCGGTCTCGAGCGTATCGACGATGTGGAAGTAATGCGCCCAGGTTTCGGCGAAATCCTCCCACGGATGCGAGCTCGCATAGGCCGAGACGAATTGCTGCGACCAGTCGGGCGGCGCCCCCTGTTGATGATGGCGCCGCAGCGCCTCGCCGTAATCGGCGCGTTCGTCGCCGAACACGCTGCGGAATTCCTCGATCGAGGCCTCGTTATTGACGAGCAGGTCCCAGTAATAATGCGCGATCTCATGACGAAAATGGCCAAGCAGCGTGCGATACGGCTCCTGCATCATGCCGCGCTGGCGCTCGCGCTCGGCATCGTCCGCTTCCGCGAGGTTGATGGTGATCGCCCCGTTCAGATGCCCGGTCATGACCGGCTCATGCGTCGGCGCGAGAAAATCGAAGGCAAGCCCCGACGGATCTTCGATCTTCGTCACATGCGGCAATTGCAGCCGCAGCAGGGTGTAAAACAGCCGGTGCTTCGCCACCTCGATCCTGCGCCACAGCACCAGATTGTTGCCGGCGGACAGATCGGGAATGGTGCGGTTGTGGCGGCAGGCCAGGCAAAAATCCTGTCCGCTGTCGGTGCCGACCAGCCAATTGCAGCTTTCGTATTGCGCGTTGGCGCAAAAGCGATAGGTCCGGTTCGGATCGGCGAGCGCGCGCAGTCCGCCTTCAGTCGGCTCCAGCGCGGTCATGGTGCTCAGGCGCGGAAGATATCCGACGCCTCGCCCGCAGCTGCCGCATGTCGCATTTTCAAAGTGCAGCGGCTGCCCGCAGCCCTGGCACACAAACAGCCGCATCTCGTCCTGCCTTGTTCGCGAACCGGAAGAACGGAAAGGTCGAACGAAGGTTCCCGAGGCAACATCACTTTAAGGCGGGCTCTGCCGCGCTGGTCAGCCGCCGACCGGTATCACGTCGACCGCGACCTTGAGCTCATTCTCGCCGGATCCGACGAAGACACCGTAAACCGGCGAGACGTCGGAAAAGTCCCGCCCTGCCGCCAGCGTGATGTGGTCGGTCCCAGCCTGGATGCCATTTGTCGGATCAAAGCCGATCCATCCGTCCTGCGGGCCCGCCCAGACGGACACCCAGGCATGGGTCGCGTCGGCGCCCTGCAGCCGCGGCTTTCCGGGCGGCGGGATGGTCCGGAGATAGCCGCTGACATAAGCCGCCGGCAGCCCCAAGCCGCGCAGGCCCCCGATCATGATCTGGGCGAAGTCCTGGCAGACCCCCGCCCGCTGCGCGAAGGCTTCGGCGATCGAGGTCGACACCTGCGTCGCCTGCGGCTTGTAGGCAAAGTCCTTGCGGATGCGCGTCATCAGCTCGGTGCAGCCTTCGAGAATCCCCCGTCCCGCGGGAAAGCTCGCGCGCGCATAATCCGTCACCTCGCGCGACAACGCGATATGCGGACTTGCGAACAGGAAATGCGCAGGCCCGGCCGCGCTGAGATCGCGTCCGTTCAAAGCTTCCTGCACGACCGTGTCCCATGCGAGGTCGGGGCCTTCCGGCACCGGGCGTGGCGAGACTTCGACCCGCGCGGTCGATTTGATCGTCAATTCGGTGTGTGGGCTGTCGATCGTCACCAGATCGACGACGTTTCCGTAAAAATCGCGATGCGAGGTGGCATGATCGGGCTCGGGCGCGATCCTGACATGATGCGCGAGCCTTCGCTGCGTCAGCGTGTTGCGCGGCGTCAGTCGCAGCGCGAGCGACGCCGAGGTCACCAAGGCCTCGTAGGAATAGGCAGTCAGGTGGGTGATATCGTAGATCACGCTAGGCTGCTTATCCCTGCCCCGACTACACCCTTCTGACGCCGCAGGAAGTAGCGCGACGCAACCACTTCGGCAAAGCCGGCGATGCGCTGCTCGAACGCCAGCACCATGCTGTTGTCGAGTTCCTGCGCCGTCGTCGTTTCGAGATCGGTGGCCAGCCGCGATGCGAGCCGCTGCGGCTCTTCGGGCACACCGTCGAGATGCAGCGTCGGAAGCGTGGCGAGGTGTTCGTTGATGGTCATGAACTGGAAGCCGACTGATCGCGGATTGTACGGATCGAGGATCGCCATATCGCGGACCGGCGCAAGCGCGATGCCGGTCATGTAGCGCGACCGATAGGTGATCTGGCAATCGATCAGATCCAGCATCACGTCGAGATCTTCGGCGGTGGCGTCATCGGATGCGAACATGCGCGCCAGCCGGCAGGTGGAGATGGCGCGCTCGATGCGCCGGCCCACATCCAGAAAGCGCCAGCCGGCATTGCGGTTCATGTTCTCCTGACCAAGGCCCGACAGCGCCGACAGGATATTCAGCGCCCGATCGGCGGCGTCGAGCACATCGGTCTCGCTCGAAAGATCGCCGAGGTCGGACAGCAATTCGTCGAGCCGGCGCGACAGCTTCGAGGCATCGACCGAAATGCGCTCGCGGATGACGGAGCCGGCATTGCGCGCCATGCGCACACCCGCGAGACCCGAGCCATAGGCGTTTTCGTCGGCAAGCGCCGTGCGTGCGATCACGAGCGTGGACGCATCCTGCAGATCCTCGGGCACCGCACCCCAGGCCACGAGCTGCCGCGTGAGCTTGGCAATCGTCGCCGGCACATTCCCCGAGACGAAATCCATATCGATGGCGCGGGCGCACAGGCAGCGCACCACGCGCAGCGTCGCCTCGGCGCGCTCCAGGTAGCGGCCATACCAGAACAGATTGTCGGCTGCGCGGCTCGGAATGTTGCCGAGGATGCGCTGGATGTGGATCGCCTCGCTCGCCGGCAGCAGGGTCTCCGGTGCAACCGGCTTGGCCGACAGCACCCAGACATCGGCCGATTGCACGCCCTCGCGCATGCTGATGGCGCGCGCATCGGGCTGTGCCGAAATCCGGCAGAACCCGCCGGGCATGATTTCCCAGCCGCGCGGCGTTGCGGCTGCGAAGACGCGCAGCACGAACGGCCGCGGCACGAGCTGATCGCCCGCCCAGATCGGCGTCGTCGAGAGTTGCACCACTTCCTGACCGACAAAATCGACGCCACGGGCCTCGATCGCTTCGCGGAGCGCGTCGCGTTGCGCCGGCGAGAGATCGGCGGGCAGCACCTGGGATTGATCGTTCAATGCCGGCAAGCGTCCACCGAAGGCGTCCGAGATCGCCATGTTCGACAGATTGTCCAGCACGCGGCGTCGGGAGGCCGGATCGCCGCACCACCAGGTCGCGATATTGGGCAGCGCGAGGTCCTCGCCGGTGAGATGACCGGCGATCTGCGGCATCACGCTCATCAGCGCACGCGTCTCCGCATAACCGGCGCCGGGCATGTTGGCGACCACAGTGCCGCCATGGCGCAGCGCGGAGAGCAGCCCGGGAATGCCGAGACGCGATTGCCCGTTCAGTTCGATCGGATCGACGTAATCGGAATCGACGAAGCGCCAGATCACATCCGCGCGCTTCAGCCCGGCGATGGTCCGCACATGCGTCAGACCGTCGTGGACCACGAGGTCATCGCCCTCGAGCAGAAGGAAGCCGAGATAGCGCGCGAGATAGGCCTGTTCGAAATAGGTCTGGCTGTAGGGGCCCGGCGTCAAAAGACAGATGCGCGGTTCGGACCGATCCGCGGCATCGGCGAGGGTCGAGCGGAAGGTCCGGAAGAACGGCGCGAGCCGCCGCACATTCATGCGCCGGTAGCCGGTCGGCAGCGCCCGCGACATCACCAGCCGATTTTCCAGCGCGTAACCCGCGCCGGAGGGCGCCTGCGCGCGATCGCTCAGCACCCACCACCGGCCGTCCGGGCCGCGGCCGAGATCGACCGCGTAGAAATGCAGCCAGCGCCCGCCGGGCGGTTCGATGCCGACCATCGGGCGCAGGAATTCCCTCGATCCGGCGACCAGGGCCGCCGGCAGGACGCCGTCCTTCACAAGGCGCCCCTCGCCATAGACGTCAGCCAAAAGCGCTTCGATGACGCGCGCGCGCTGCGTGACGCCGGCCGCGATCGTCGCCCATTCCTCCTCTTCAATCAGCAGCGGCAGGCGGCTGAGCGGCCAGGTGCGCTCGCGGGCCTCGCCATGCACGCGATAAGAGACGCCGATATCCTGGAGATGCCGGTCGACCGCCGCGAGCGATTGCTCCGCCGCGGACAGCTGATGCAGGAAATTCAACCATGCCCGGCGCGGACGGCCATCGGGGCCGATCAATTCGTCGGCCACGCCGTTCAGGGGCACGTAATGGTCGTACCAGGCCGGGCGCGGCCTTTCGGCCGAAGCCGCATTGTGCATCGAGTTAGTCCAATGGTCAGTTCTGACGCCGTCCGCGACGGCGCAGATCCAGGGTCAACGGGAATTCGCTCGCGGGCTCTTCCGGCGGCAAGTCCACGATTCCCGCAGTATGTCCGTGATCCTGGAATCGCGCCAGCCGCCGCGCCTCAGCCTCGTAGGAATTCACCGGGAAGGTCTCGTAATTGCGGCCGCCCGGATGGGCGACATGGTAGACGCAGCCGCCGAGCGATCGGCTGTTCCAGGTGTCGATCAGGTCGAAGGTGAGCGGCGCATGCACCGGGATTGTCGGGTGCAGGCCGGAGACCGGCTGCCACGCCTTGAAGCGAACGCCGGCGACCGCTTCGCCCTGCGCGCCGGTCGATGTCATCGGCATGCGGCGGCGATTGCACGCGATGACATAGCGCTCCGGGACGAAGCCCGTGACCTTCACCTGCAGCCGCTCGACCGAGGAATCGACGAAGCGCACCGTGCCGCCCGCCGCGCTCTCCTCGGCAAGCACATGCCACGGCTCGAGCGCCTGACGCAGTTCGAGCGTCACCCCGGAATATTCGACCGCGCCGTAGAACGGGAAACGGAATTCCCACTGCGCCTTGAACCAGTCGGGCTCGAACCGGTAGCCGGCGCGATCGAGGTCGGCGAGCACGCCGAGGAAATCCTGCCAGACATAATGCGGCAGCATGAAACGGTCATGCAGCGTGGTGCCCCAGCGCGTGAGCGTGCCGTATTGCGGCTCGCGCCAGAACCACGACACCAGCGCGCGGATCAGCAATTGCTGCGCAAGCGACATCCGCGGATCGGGCGGCATCTCGAACGACCGGAATTCGACCAGTCCGAGCCGCCCGGTCGCACTGTCCGGCGAATAGAGCTTGTCGATGCAGATCTCGGCGCGATGCGTATTGCCGGTGACATCGGCGAGGATGTTGCGGAACAGCCGATCGACCAGCCACGGCGGAATATGCGCCTCGCCGTCGGGCATCTGCTCGAGCGCGATCTCGAGCTCGTACAGACCGTCGTGGCGCGCCTCGTCCATGCGCGGCGCCTGACTGGTCGGCCCGATGAACAGCCCCGAGAAGAGATAGGACAAGGACGGGTGCCGCTGCCAATACAGCACGAGACTGCGCAACAAATCGGGCCGGCGCAGGAACGGCGAATCCAGCGGCGTTGCACCGCCGATCACGACGTGATTGCCGCCGCCGGTGCCGACATGGCGTCCATCGATCATGAATTTGTCGGTACCGAGCCGCGATAGCCGGGCTTCTTCGTACAATCCCGTCGTGATCTCGACCGCCTCGCGCCAGTTCGTCGCCGGATGCACATTGACCTCGATCACGCCGGGATCGGGCGTCACCTTGATGACGTTGAGGCGCGGGTCGTGCGGTGGCGGATAGCCCTCGATATGAACCGGATTGCCCGTCGCCCTGGCGCTCGCTTCGATCGCGGCCAAGAGTTCGAGATAATCTTCCAGGCGCTCCAGTGGCGGCATGAAGACACAAAGCACGCCATCGCGCGGTTCGATGGAAAGAGCGGTGCGCACGGCGCCCGCGACCGCGACTTGTTCGACGCGGGTCTGCCGGTCGGCCTCCGCTTCGGCCGATCCGCCGCCCGCATTGTAAAGCTGCGCGAGCTGATCGCGCGGCGGAAGCGGGTCGCGCGGTTCGGTCGGATCCTGCGGATGCACGAACGGATAATCCGATCGCGGCACCCAGGGCAGAGACGATAGCGGCAAGCGAAAACCGACCGGTGAATCGCCCGGCACAAGAAACAGCCTGCCGCGGCGAAGCTTCCATTTCTCGCTCTTCCAGCGGCGGTCCGTCGATTGCGATTGCCAGGCCTGGATCGGCAACACGAATCCCGATGGCTTGGACAGACCGCGCTCGAAGGTGCGCACCATGCGTGCGCGGGTCTCCGGGTCGTCGATCTTCGGATCGGTCGGATCGACATTCTCCGGCAGCTCGGCTTCCTTCAGCGCCCACACGGCGGTGTCTTCGAATGCCGGCAACGCGAACTCGGCGCCGACGCCGATGCGATTGGCGAAGTCGACCGTGAACGTCTCCGCGTCCGCGATCGCGGCGTCGCGCGGCCCCTCCTCGCGCGCAATCAGTGACGCATCGCCCCAGATCGGCTCGCCGTCCTTGCGCCAGTAAAGCGAGAACGCCCAGCGCGGCAGGCTTTCGCCCGGATACCACTTACCCTGTCCGTAATGCAGGAAGCCGTTCGGCGCGAAGCGCGTGCGCAGCTTGCGGATCAGCGTATCGGCGAGCCCGCGCTTGGTCGGACCGACCGCAGCCGTATTCCATTCCGCGCTCTGGAAGTCGTCGATCGACACGAAGGTCGGCTCGCCGCCCATCGTCAACCGGACGTCATTCGCTTTCAGATCACGATCGACCGCCTCGCCCAGCGCATCGAGCTGTTCCCAGGTCTCGTCGGAGAACGGCTTGGTGACGCGCGGCGCCTCGCGGATGCGATCCACCCGCATCTCGAAATGGAAGTTGGTATTCGCCGCATCGACCGTTCCGGTGATTGGCGCCGCCGAGTGGTAATGCGGAGTCGCAGCGAGCGGGATATGTCCTTCGCCGCACAACAGACCCGAGGTCACGTCGAACCCGACCCAGCCCGCACCGGGCACATAGATTTCCGCCCAGGCATGGAGGTCGCAGAAATCCTTGTCGGTCCCTTTCGGGCCTTCGAGCGGATCGACATCGGCCTTGAGCTGGATGAGATAGCCCGACACGAATCGCGCCGCGAGGCCGAGATGCCGCGCGACATTGACCAGAAGCCACGCCGAATCGCGACATGAGCCGGATGCAACGGCGAGCGTCTCTTCCGGCGTCTGGACGCCGGCTTCCATCCGGATCAGGTAGCGGACGCGCTGCTGCAGCCTTGCATTGAGATCGACCAGGAAGTTGACGGTACGCTCCGGCTCCTTCGGCAGCGATGCGACGAAGTCGGCGACGAGAGGCCCCGCCGGCTCGGGCGTCAGGTAGGCGGCAAGATCGGCTCTCAATTCGTCGGGGTAAACGAAGGGAAAAAATTCGGCATAGGATTCGACGAAGAAGTCGAAGGGGTTGATCACCGACAGGTTGGCGGTGAGGTTGACCTCGACCCGGAACTCCTCGGTCTTTTCGGGGAAGACCAGCCGCGCGAGCCAATTGCCGTGCGGGTCCTGCTGCCAGTTGATGAAATGCTGGCTCGGCCGGACGTTGAGCGAATAGCTCGGAATCTGGGTCCTGCTGTGCGCGGCGGGCCGAAGCCTGATCACCTGCGGACCGAGACCGACCGGCCGGTCATACCGGTAGGACGTGACGTGATGGAGCGATACGAGAATTGCCACGGTTATGCCCGATGTGAAAAGACCATGGCAGCGGCGCCCTCCTGTGGCCATAGCGGCCAAGCCGCCGTCAGTTTAGCAAGCCGGCCCGGCGGCCCACGCCTCCTTTTCTTGCAGCGCACGCATAAGTTCGGGTCAAGCGGCGCGTGCAGGGGACCCGCATTCGGCCGGACGGCCCGGCGGAACTGCCGGCGATCGCCGGACAAGGAGAAAATTGCTCCCAGGGCCGACAATCGTTATAGCCATGCAGGAAATCACATCAGATTCAATCGGTTCGACCTCTCAACAGGCAATTCCGGTGTCCCAAAATTCCAAAACGCCGCTTCTCGATCGGGTCAAAGTTCCAGCCGACCTGCGGGCCCTGCCCGCGGCGGACCTGCCACAGCTTGCCAAAGAATTGCGCACCGAGATGATCGACGCGGTCGCCTCGACCGGCGGTCACCTCGGCGCCGGTCTTGGCGTCGTGGAACTCACTGTTGCACTGCATCACGTCTTCAACACCCCGAATGACCGGCTGATCTGGGACGTCGGTCATCAGGCCTACCCGCACAAAATCCTGACCGGCCGGCGCGACCGCATCCGCACCCTGCGCCAGGGCGGCGGCCTGTCCGGTTTCACCAAGCGCGCCGAAAGCGAATACGACCCATTCGGCGCCGCGCATTCCTCCACCTCGATTTCGGCCGGGCTCGGCATGGCGGTGGCGCGCGACCTGAAACAGGAATCGCGCAACGTCATCGCCGTCATCGGAGACGGCGCGATGTCGGCCGGCATGGCCTACGAGGCGATGAACAATGCCGGCGCGATGAACTCGCGGCTGATCGTCATCCTCAATGACAACGACATGTCGATCGCGCCTCCGGTCGGCGCGATGTCAGCCTATCTGGCGCGGCTCATCTCGGGAAAGACCTATCGGAACATTCGCGAGATCGGAAAACAGCTCGCGCACAAGCTTCCGAAATTCTTCGAAGAGCGCGCAATGCGCGCCGAAGAATATGCACGCGGCATGATGACCGGCGGCACGCTGTTCGAGGAGCTTGGCTTCTACTATGTCGGTCCGATCGACGGGCACAATCTCGACCATCTTCTGCCGGTCCTGAAGAATGTCCGCGACGCGCAGGGCGGCCCCATTCTCCTCCATGTCGTGACGCAGAAGGGCAAGGGTTACGGCCCGGCCGAAGAATCCGCGGACAAGTATCACGGCGTCACCAAGTTCGACGTCGCGACTGGCGCACAGTCGAAGTCGAAAGCATCGGCTCCCGCCTATACGAAAGTGTTCGGCGAAGCGCTGGTTGCGGAGGCGCGGCGCGATGACAGCATCACCGCCATTACGGCTGCGATGCCGTCCGGCACCGGACTTGACCTTTTCGCGAAGGAATTTCCGAAGCGCTTCTTCGATGTCGGCATTGCCGAGCAGCATGCGGTGACTTTTGCCGCGGCACTCGCCGCCGACGGCATGAAGCCATTCGCGGCGATCTACTCGACATTCCTGCAGCGCGCCTATGACCAGGTCGTGCACGACGTCGCCATCCAGTCGCTGCCGGTTCGCTTTGCGATCGACCGCGCCGGACTTGTCGGCGCCGATGGCCCGACCCATGCGGGGTCTTTCGATGTCGCCTATCTCGGCTGCCTGCCGGGTTTTGTACTCATGGCCGCGGCCGACGAAGCCGATCTCGTTCATATGGTGGCGACCGCGGCAGCAATCGACGATCGTCCGTCGGCGCTGCGCTATCCGCGCGGCGAAGGCATCGGCGTTCCGATGCCCGAGCGCGGTATTCCGCTCGAGATCGGCAAGGGCCGGATCATCCGCGAAGGCAACAAGGTGGCGCTGCTGTCGTTCGGCGCACGGCTCTCCGAATGCCTGAAGGCGGCGGACGAACTCACGACATTCG
>Ga0182748_1000318_pt1 | contig 53835 bp, 52 predicted proteins | sample eDN3rd37CKraftOP_FD_128877 | JGI IMG/M metagenome (GOLD analysis project Ga0182748, IMG submission 128877) | Enriched Organic Plus compost microbial communities from Emeryville, California, USA - eDNA 3rd pass 37_C Kraft OP (version 2) (version 2) ... | reverse complement strand
TACCGCTCCGTTGCCAGTCTGCTATCATGGCAAACATCTGCACTCTTTTTTCTTCTTTGCTCATCAAGCAAAAATAAAAACTCGGGAAAATCATTCATAGACGGTGTTTATCGGGCGGATACGTTTTGATGTATTCAACATCTTGTAGTAAACACCCTAATGTTTTAAATGACGAGGGTAGCAAAGTTGAATTATCTAGCGATTTGAGGACTTCGATGAGTTCAAATATTCAAAACATCATAGCCTTAAAAAGTAAAAGCAACAATTTATCTACAATAAGCCTTGCCATACAAGTGAATGAAAATATTTCATCATCTATAAAACAAGATAGGATGAAGCTTTTAGAAGAAATATCGACACAAACAAATACTACTGATATTATCAATATGCTATCTCAAAATGGTGTGATAGACGAGAAGGAAAAAGAATTATTTATTAATCTTTCCAATGAACTTTATTATTATGCTGCCGCCCCACAACAAACACTTGATAAATACAGTGGTATTTTCAAAGAGAACGGAATATACAGTAAATACGAAAGTGTATTTTTAGCATTAACTTACACTGCAGAAGTTCATCCAGAATTTTTATCTTTAAAAGAGAAAAATATATTTGTTAAATCTGCATCAAATAACAAATTAGCAAAAAGCTTTTTATCATCCTGTGCTGGAGCATCTGTTGGCCTTGCTTTGGCTTTTGTGGGATTAGCTGCTAGTGGAGCTTCTGTGGTGGGAGCTGGAATTGGTGCTGCGGGTTTTATATATGCAAGTGCTCAATGGGGAGAAGCTTGTAGATAAATTATAATGATATGTTCAAAATAAATAAAAAAGTAATCTTTATCGCTTTTGTAGTGTGCCTGTTTTTTTTAGGTTTAGGGGTGAATGATATAACTCGTATCTACAGAGACACAAATCAATTGAAATTTGCTGATTTTTCACCACTTATACCATATATCATTTCAGGCTCTATATTTTTCTATATTCTTTATATAAAGAAAGATAAAACATCTGCTTAAGGAAAGTAGTAGCTAGTAACTAGCGGAATCTCTTTCCCTAGTTACTTACATTCTTTTGCCTCATCTCTTTAAAACCCTGGATCTCTTGGCTTTTACTTAGGATACGCAATTGCTAATGGTTAAAATGATGATTGAGCTCGACTATGATGGTGAAGCTAAATGAGCAATAGACGAAAATGGTTAGAGCAGCTTTAAAGATCAAGAAAAAAGAGGCTGGTCCAATTGGACAACCTCTTTCCAGTGTTTTTGAAAAAATGTTTTAATAGCAAAGTACAATGTTGTAATATAATTGTGCATGTTCGTATGCTGCTTGGTGGGAGCCGCCCGAAACCCAAATATTCCAGGTGCCACATGCACCATAAATTTGGAAACATCGCTGCCGGCTCGTCTCTGAGCTACCAAAGCCGGTAGGGACCGGAATTTCCTGGATTCTCACAGTTTCACCACCTGATCGGTTTGTTAAGGAAGCTACGGACTGCTTAACCACTTGAACTCCGGTAACGGTAACAAGCCCTCCATCCCAGCTTTTTTCATATTCCTGAGAATTATTTTTCATCTGTCCATTTGAGGAAAGCGCTATGGTGCCTAATCCAAAGCATAAAGCTGCAACAAATAACCTTTTCATGTTCTGTTTCATGGTTTAAAATTTTAATGTAAATAATTAACAATCTTTGTTTGTCCCATAAAAGTGAACATTAAATTCGATTAATTTTTTGTAAGTAGATATCCGCTACCAGAGATTCAAGATCCGTTCGATTTAAGAAAATATCTGACATTAACTGGTTAAACAAAATTCAAACAAAGACCAAAGACACGTATCGCTTTCAGCTAAAGCAACAACATAAAGGGCCGTCGCCATCACACAGAACTTTTTTACTTCGATTATTTCGACAGCGGATGAGACCTTCAAGGTTAACTGTCACCGTTGCTGATTCTGAAAGATGAACACCTTGCTTATGAGCATACAAATATAGTTTTGGAGGTTGACTATATCGCTTTGAAACTGGCTAACCTCATGCTCTCTTATTGGGATGGAAGTTTATATCCGCCTTGATTCAAAGCTACGGTTAGGATGTGTTGGTATATTCCATCCATGAAAGCCTCATCGCATATCACCATTAGATTTGGTCTCACCAAACTTAGCGCACAATCCAAATGAAGAATGTCAGCGTGCAAACGTACTTGCTGAACGGTATATCCCAAAGGAGCGAGCAGTTTAGCCAACCATTGAATCCACGTTCATTGGATGCTAAACCTGAACTACCCACCAAAACGTGTTTATCTAGCACAAGCACATCTCCGCCTTCAATAAACGGACCTTTGCCAAGGGCTGGATCATCAGGAGCAGAAAGCTGTGGAAAAGGCGCTTTGCATCCTCGGTCGCCGATTCATTTAAAAAACGGAGGTCTTCTGGTCTTACCGTCATTGGATAACCATATTCGGATGCTGCTAAAACAACTCTTTTTAATGGCGCAAATTCATTCTCAACGAAAATTCTATTTTTTGTCATCATCATTCGATTTTTCCCATCAACGATCCTCTGTTTGAAATACAGAGAATTTCAAAAAGTAAACGCTTGAATCTAATCAACCGGAACGGAAAACTTCCCTTCGGAAATAGTGACTACCGAACTTCCTACTACGGTACCGGAAAATGTGCCGCTCACATGACCTGCCGCAAATTTATCGATCTTAACCGTAAAGTGATCACCAAGGCTGGCAGAACCTGTGGAAGCAACGTAATTGTCCTGCTCCATGGTCCCGTCCGTCTTTTTCTTGATAACACCATAGGTGACAACCATGGTCGGGGTTTTCTCCAGCTCATAAGTCATTGGTTCGATTGCCTTCTCACTGATGATAGCCAATTGAATATGCGTATTTTCATTGCTCTTGTTGATATCTGCTGTATTACCGACAACGCTAATGGAATTCGCATTGTTCTGATGGCTACTATTCAATTTAAACTGCACTAATTTACCGTCAATTTTCGCCTGAACATAGTTTTCACTGGTAGGGCTAGTATCATCGTTATCCTTACTGCAAGAATATAGCACTGTAGCCATTAGTGTTATTATAATGCCTTTCATTACTTTTTGCATAACAAATCATTTTGGTATAGAACCGTAGATATCAAAATACATACCTAAAATTGAATAGTTGAGATCTGAACAGTTATATTGTTCAAAAAAATCCTATTTTTAATCTGTATTTTCTAGATGACTAGGAGACAAACAATAATAATCTAAATCTATAAAACTAAATGTTAAACATGATCAGGCCTAAGAATCAGAGAAATTGGATGTTGATTTTATTGATCTTTATCAGTATTCAATCCAGCTGTTTTGCCCGCGCAGCAACCACTTATTTCCAATTGAAAGTTTATCACTTCCAGACCATAGAACAGGAACAGGTGATCGACCGTTTTCTGGAAAAAGCCTACCTGCCGGCGATGCACAAATTGGGATTTAAAGAGATTGCTGTTTTCAAACCGATTGATAATAACGACAAAGCAGATAAGTTGGTTTATGTATTGAGTGCATCAGCTACTCTTGAAAAATATGCAAGCTTAGATGTCGATATCTTAAAAGACAAACAGTATTTGGAGTCGGGAAAGGAATACTTAGATGCTGCACATAACCAGCCACCTTATTCAAGAATTGAAACGATCTTAATGAAAGCTTTTGAGGGGATGCCATTTCTCGCTCTTCCAAAACTAAGCGCGGTTAAAAGCGAACGTGTTTACGAATTGAGAAGCTACGAGGCTCCAACGGAAAAGTTATCGGCAAATAAAATTTCCATGTTTAATAATGGTGAGATTGATATCTTCAACAAACTAGATTTTAATGCTGTGTTTTATGGTCAGGTCATTGCTGGAAGCACGATGCCTAATTTAATTTATCTGACGACTTTCGAAAACATGACAGCACGCGATGCACACTGGAAAGCTTTTGGACCGTTATATAAACCTATGGCAGATATGCCACAGTACCAAAACAATGTTTCTAAAAACGTGACAATACTTTGTAGACCAACAGCTTATTCGGATATATAAGTTAAATAATGGGCTGCCTTCGAAAAATTAGGCAGCCCGACAATATTCGTATGTTTGACCACATTTTGCCCAGTTATTGTGGACATAATTGGATCTCGTATGCACAAGTAGACACTTTGCACGACAGTAATGGGGAAGCTCAAGTCAGTCACAAGATGCGACTTAGATATTCATTTACTGATTGCTTACTTTAATCGCATGTCCGATGTGTTTGGAGATTCCATCAATAATGGTATCCCAATCGTGGGTATGCAACTCATGCCCAGTACCTTCGAGTGGGATAAGCGTCGAATTGCTAATTTTATCCAGTAGTATCCTCGTGCTGTTAAAATGCCAGACTAGATCGTCTGTACCGTGAATGACTAAAGTCGGCTGTTGTATTTCATCTAATCTGTTGTAATAATCTTCTCCGCCGCCTAAAGTTGCATGATTAAACATACTGATGTAGTTTTTCGCACGTGCATATTCTGATCGGATCAGGTTTTCTGCCCTGGTCTTGTCGAAGGGTTTCCTACCGGACATCAGCTTTGCCCCCTCGAGCATGTACTGAACGACATTTTCTTCTTGACTCCAGTTTACATCTGCGGCTTTTGCATGAAAATCTAATATCCGCGTATCCATCTCCGGAATATCTATATCCACAACGCCCCAAGGCCCTGTCGCTATCAACGTGAGGGATTCTACCCTGTGAGGATGGCGTATCGCTGCAATTTGTGCGATTAGACCGCCTAAAGATATACCAACAAAGTGTGCATTATCGAGGTTATATCCGTCCAGAATCTTAATAGCGTCCTCTTCGAAGTCAACGATATTATAAGGGGCTGATCCAAGTTCGTAGTTCGTCGAAGTACCTACATCTCTATTATCGTAACGAATAACATAAAACCCTCTAGCGGCCAATCTTCTGCAGAAGTCTTCATCCCAATACAGCATAGATACCGTCGCTCCGGCCAATAGCAGAATTGCTGGGTTTTTAGGATTTCCGAAACTTTCCGTGCAGATTTCAATCTCTCCGTGGATAATCATTTTATCTTTCATAATCAATGAATTAATATTAAATACAAGTATGCAGACACACATCCGATCCTATTATCTAGAATCCAAAATTACGGTCATGTAGGCGGATATAATTGTACAAATTCGACGTTTTTAATACCTTCGATTGTCAGCATGGTTTTTGGAGCAGTGGTTGTAGAAATTGGAAATAAAATCCGGGACTTTAAAGAGTTTTCGGGCAAACACCCCCGAAGCTACCTTTCAGAAATTGATTCTTTCCTTTTTGAGTAGGGAGAACTGACGCCCCATTGAACCTGCTCTTTAGCCATCAGCCAGGCCAATAGTGTAAATTTTATAGAGGAGGCGAACATCGAAGTCTATCATTTTGATAAAGAGGCTATCAAAATGATAGACTTCTTTGTATTCATTAGGTCGTCCGAAAAACATCAAATTACTCACAATCAATTTGTTAAATAAAAATATTTACACGTGGCATTTCGTTTGGCATATCGAAAATCAAACATACAAATGAAGATGAAAAATGTAAAGTGGAAACAAAGAAAAGAACCTCCTTCATTCCCAACATGGCTTAAATCATACCACTTATTGCTCGCCGCAGTGGTGGTGATGTTGATTTTCGGAGCGTTAATGAAATACTTAAGTCGATAACTCATATAAAGAATCATGATAACATTGATTTTACTCGTAGCAGGACTTGCCTGCTTTGGACTCTTCTATAAATCCATTGATTTTTTTGAAAAAATCTAGAACACAACATGAAAACTAAAATCGCAAATACCATTCGGGAGTGGGCTCCAGAAGCCGCAGGTCTTGTATCTGACAATCGGGATGACACCATGGCTGACTACCAGCTATTACACCAATTAGCAGAAATATGTATGGTTAAGATCCATTCAGGGCTGGACAATGAGCTGGAACGAGTGCAGGAAATAGTAAAAGTGGTTAATCTGCTTTATCAATATGGTAATCAATACACCCGCAATGCGATAGAAAATGAATTTTTGACCGCATTGGCTGCTGAAGAAAGTCCCGGAAGCCTGAAAAAGCATCTGGAACTATTTCCGATAGAATTGAGAAAAGGATATATAAAAACTATTCTTGAAAATTAAAATAGCCTCCTCTCCTATCTGTAGTAGCTATTTTGAAGTTGTATTGCACTGCAGGGAAATCAGGTATATACCAACTTCAAATCAAGCATTGTTTAAACAAAACTAGGTTTATGATCGCACTATTCATAATAGCCGTCGGTGTATTTGCTTACATCTGTTACGTGCTGCTAAGACCGGAAAAATTTTAAGTCGTTTCGGCAGAGGTGAACAATGTCAAGAAAAATGTCCTTGACATTTCCGGATTGTCTGGAATCGATCACACTGTTTGAAAGCATAATCAAAACAATATTAACGCATAACAAATGAATACAGAAATTTTAGGAATCATCGTCATGTTCACCTTTTCGGTATTGCTGGCCATACCTCTGGGCAAGTATATTGCCAAGGTATATGGCGGTGACAAAACGCTTCTCGACCCTCTTTTCAATCCGGTCGAACGTCTTTTTTACAAAATCAGCGGTATCAACACGCAAACAGAAATGAATTGGAAGCAGCAGATGGTGGCAATGCTCACCATCAATCTGGTATGGTTCCTTTTGGGAATGCTGATATTGATGACACAGGGAAGCTTACCGCTAAACCCCGATGGAAACCCCAGTATGCCTGCTGATCTGGCTTTTAATACAGTCATATCGTTTGTGGTGAACTGTAATTTACAACACTATTCGGGAGAGACCGGATTAAGCTACATCGGGCAATACTGGTTGATGTTCCTGCAGTTTGTAAGTGCGGGAACGGGAATGGCGGCAGCCGCAGTCCTGTTCCGCGCCTTCAGGGACAAAAGCACAACAGCACTCGGCAATTTTTACAACTATTTTGTAAAATCCTGTACCCGTATCTTATTGCCTCTTTCATTTGTCGTCGCTATAGTTTTGCTCTTCGAAGGAACACCGATGACTTTTGAGGGTAAGGATCGTATTACCACCTTGCAGGGCGATGTACAGGAAATTTCCAGAGGTCCTGCTGCAGCATTCATACCCATTAAACATGTTGGAACAAATGGCGGTGGATTCTATGGCGTTAATTCCGCACATCCTTTTGAAAACCCTTCCTACTTGACCAATATGGTGGAAATGGTGGCACAGTTCATTGTTCCACTAGCCATGGTTTTTGCCTTTGGATACTTTATCCGCCGGCGAAAACTTTCCTGGATGATATTCAGTGTGATGACTGTCGGTTTTTTGATGCTTACCATCCCCAACATCCATATGGAGATGAAGGGTAATCCGGCAATCGCTCAAATGGGTATTGATACTTCGCTGGGAGCCATGGAAGGCAAGGAAATTCGGTTAGGTGCAGCAGCATCAGGTTTTTGGAGTATCGTAACGACGGTCATTTCTACGGGCTCCGTCAATTCGATGCACGACAGCTCAATGCCTTTGTCAGGGATGAACGAGCTGCTCGCCATGATGATCAATGCTTTTTATGGGGGTGCTGGTGTGGGTATACTCAACTTTTTCGTATTCGTCATTTTAGCTGTATTTATCAGTGGATTGATGGTTGGACGTACGCCCGAATTTTTGGGCAAAAAGGTGGAAGCGCGGGAAATGAAGATAGCAATGGTTATCGCCTTATTGCATCCATTCTTGATACTCGTAGGCACGGCATTGTCAGTGGCGTTGCCCCAACACACCCTCGAAACACTCAATAATTCAGGCTTTCACGGGCTAAGTGAAATGCTTTATGAAAATACGTCTTCGGCGGCCAATAACGGCAGCGGATTTGAGGGTCTAGGCGATAACACGATGTGGTGGAACATCAGCACGGGATTTATCTTGATACTTGGGCGCTTCCTGCCGATTATCGGACCAATAGCCATCGCCGGACTGTTAGCGCAAAAGAGATACATTCCGGAGGGTGACGGAACATTAAAAACAGACACTGCAACATTTGGACTGATGGTCTTCGCCGTAATTGCCATCGTAGCTGCGCTTGCTTTTTTCCCTGTATTGACGCTCGGTCCCATAGCAGAGTATTTTTCACTGTATTAATTGTTTAAAGAAATTTAGAAATGAGTAAAAATAATAAATCATTGTTTCAGAAAGAACTGGTTCGGGAGGCCCTAATACAGTCATTCGTGAAGCTGAACCCCAAAATAATGTTCCGTAATCCGGTCATGTTTACCGTTTGGATTGGAACGCTCGTCATGTTGACGGTAAGCCTGTGGACCTTGTCCGGTGCAGAAGGTCAGGGAAGTTTTATATACAATTTTGTGGTGTTTATCGTGCTTTTTAAAACCCTGCTGTTTGCCAACTTTTCTGAAGCCATTGCCGAAGCCAGAGGAAAAGCACAGGCAGACAGTTTGCGAAAAACAAGAGAGGAAACACCAGCAAGACTGAAAAATGGCAAGACCATATCCTCTGCTCAGCTACAAAAAGGTGATATTTTCGTCTGTGAAGCAGGGGATATAATTCCTTCCGATGGTGAAATCATCGAGGGATTGGCAACCATTGATGAAAGTGCGATCACCGGTGAGAGCGCTCCTGTTATCAGGGAAGCAGGTGGTGACAAAAGTTCGGTCACAGGTGGTACAAAAGTGCTATCCGACAGAATCATCGTACAGGTTACCACACAGCCTGGCGAGAGTTTCCTTGACAAAATGATTGCATTGGTCGAGGGCGCGAGCCGTCAGAAAACACCCAATGAAATCGCATTGACCATATTATTGGCAGGCTTTACATTAGTGTTCATTATTGTGTGTGTAACCCTCAAACCATTTGCTGATTATGCAAATGTCAGTATTACCATCGCGTCGTTTATCTCCTTATTTGTCTGTCTAATCCCGACGACCATCGGGGGTCTGCTATCGGCTATCGGTATTGCAGGGATGGACAGGGCCCTAAGAGCCAATGTGATTACCAAAAGTGGTAAAGCTGTGGAGACTGCAGGTGATATCGATGTGCTCTTGTTAGATAAAACAGGAACGATTACGATCGGGAACCGTAAAGCAACGCATTTCCATCCGGCCAGTGGTGTGGACGAGAAAAGGTTGATTAAAGCGGTTGTACTAAGTTCGATGGCGGACGAAACTCCAGAAGGAAAATCGATCATTGAGCTGGCAAATATCAACCCTTCGAGCTATCTGGTAAAAGAACCAAAATTTATCAAGTTCACAGCCGAAACCCGTAGTTCAGGGATTGATTATGAAAATTTCCGCATCAGAAAAGGTGCGACAGACGCTATTAAAAATCTCGTTTTGCAGGCAGGAAAGACTTTCCCGAGCGAAGTTGAAGAAACTGTTAAAGCAATCTCCCAAAACGGGGGAACGCCCTTGGTGGTATCCGAAAATGAAGTGGCTTTGGGCGTAGTTGAGCTGCAGGATGTCATCAAACCCGGCATTCAGGAGCGTTTCGAGCGTTTGCGCAAAATGGGTATCAAAACCGTAATGGTTACAGGGGACAACCCGCTGACTGCAAAATTTATTGCTGAAAAAGCAGGAGTGGATGACTTCATCGCCGAAGCCAAACCGGAAGACAAGATGAACTATATCAAAAACGAGCAGGCAGAAGGGCGTTTGGTGGCGATGATGGGTGATGGTACAAACGATGCTCCGGCATTGGCCCAGGCAGATGTCGGTGTAGCAATGAACAGCGGCACTCAGGCTGCAAAAGAAGCGGGGAATATGGTGGACCTGGATAACGACCCAACCAAATTGATTGAGGTCGTAGAGATCGGAAAACAGCTTTTAATGACCAGGGGAACGCTCACCACATTCAGTATTGCCAATGATGTAGCTAAGTACTTTGCCATTATCCCTGCCTTGTTCATTGCGGCTATACCGGCATTGCAGGGGCTGAATATTATGCATTTGCATTCACCGGAAAGTGCCATTCTATCTGCAGTCATTTTCAATGCGATTATTATACCCCTATTAATTCCGCTTGCGCTCAAAGGGGTTGCTTACAAGCCCATCGGCGCCAGTGCGCTCTTACGCAGAAACCTGTTTATATATGGCCTGGGCGGCGTGCTTATTCCCTTTGTAGGGATAAAGCTGATCGATATGGTGGTATCCATTTTTTTCTGAGTCACAAAAAGCAATGTTAAAATCAGATCATTAGCATCGACGGCTGATGGTTGCTTCATGTACATTAAAACAAATAAATAAGATGAAAAAACATATTTTGCCCGCTATCAAACTGACTGTCGTTATGATACTTTTCTTCACGGTATTGTACCCTTTGGTCGTGTGGGGTATTGCGCAGTTTGCGCCCAATTCCGGAAAAGGAGCAGTCATTGAGGATCAAGGCAGTAAGTACTACAGCAATATTGGGCAGCACTTTTCCGATGATCAATATTTCTGGTCACGACCATCCGCGGTAAACTACAATGCCGCTGGCTCGGGCGGCAGCAACAAAGGCCCGTCAAATGAAGAATATCTTGCAGAAGTGCAGGCTCGCATAGATACTTTTATGATACACAATCCCGGCATTAAAAAATCCGAAATACCTGTGGACTTAGTCACCGCGAGCGGCAGCGGGCTTGACCCCAATATTTCAGTGCAGGCTGCAAAAGTACAGGTGAAGCGTATTGCCAAAATAAGAAATATAGACGAAAATAAACTGTATCAGCTCGTCGAAAGCCATATAGAAAAACCGCTTTGGGGTGTGTTCGGTCCTGAGAGAATTAACGTATTGAAACTCAATATCGCCCTGGATAGATCAAAATAAATATTTGTCAGGGAATTAAGCGGTACAGAAATAAATAATAGGATCATTGTAGTTTATTCATTCGCACGCGCGTGAATAATTTGGTAGTACCATCGGTAAGAAGAAATTAGATATAGATGAAAAAAGTATGGATATGCTCCACAATTATGTTGGGAGCAGGAAGTGTATTGGCACAAGAAACAGAAAAAAATCCGCTAACAATCAGCGGATATGCTGAGGTTTACTATCAGCGGGATTTTAACAATCCAAAATCAAATAAACGACCCGAATTTGTGTACAGCCACAACCGCAACAACGAGGTGAGCCCGAATGTGGGCCTGATCAAAGCATCTTATGAAAACAAAAAGGTACGGGCTAATCTCGGTTTGGGCATTGGTTCTTATATGAATGCCAATTATGCTGCCGAAGAAGGTGTCTTAAAAAACATTTATGAGGCGAATGTGGGTATTAAGTTATCCAAAAAGCACGATCTGTGGCTGGATGCGGGTGTTATGCCTTCTCACATTGGCTTTGAAAGTGCTATCGGAGCGGACTGTTATACTTTGACACGCAGTATGCTTGCAGACAATTCTCCTTATTTTGAAACTGGTGCAAAACTGTCGTACAGTGCCAAAAACGGCAAATGGGATATGGCGGTGCTGGTCATGAACGGCTGGCAGCGCATCCAGCGGGTTGAAGGAAATAGTACACCGGCCTTTGGGCACCAGTTGACCTACAGACCTTCCGAAAAAATCACGTTAAACAGCAGTTCATTTATCGGCAATGATAAACCGGATGAGGCAAAGCAGATGCGTTATTTCCATAACTTTTATGGACAATTTGCGTTTAACGCACAGTTTGCATTGATAGCCGGGTTTGATATCGGAGCTGAACAAAAAAGCAAGGGTGGCAGCGAATACAACATTTGGTACAGCCCCGTCTTGATCGCCCGATATAGTCCGACACATAAACTAAATGTAGCGACGCGAGCAGAATATTACAACGATAGAAACGGTGTCATCATAGCTTCTGGCACAACAACTGGCTTTCAGACCTTTGGCGCATCCTTCAATGTAGACTACCAGATTTTACCAAACGTAGTCTGGCGGACTGAAATAAGGGAGCTAAACAGCAAAGACGCCATTTTTTTAAAAAGGAATGGTGATCTGAAAAAGAACAACCTGATGGCGGTTACTTCGCTGGCAGTACGTATCTGATTATTTCATTTCCTTGCATTCCCCTTAACCGTTTGTCTAAGGGGAATTTGTAAATTTAAAAAACCATTTTTTTGTATGGAGGACGAGAGAAAAAGTGCTGCACATTTTTTGGACTTAATCCAGAAATCCCGCAGGGGAAAATTCAAACTTTATATCGGAATGAGTGCCGGTGTGGGAAAAAGCTATCGGATGTTGCAGGAGGCACACGCTCTTTTACACAATGGCATAGACGTAAAAATAGGCTTTATAGAAACCCATAATCGGAAAGAAACCCATGCCCTGGTCGATGGTCTTCCGGTAATTCCAAGAAGAAAGTTGTTTTACAAAGGCAAGGAATTGGAAGAACTTGATGTTCAGGCAGTGATCAACCTACGTCCGGAAGTCGTCATTGTCGATGAATTGGCACATACCAACATTGAGGGGAGTAAAAATGAGAAGCGCTGGCAGGATGTAATGGATATTCTTGATGCGGGGATAAATGTGATCAGTGCAGTAAACATACAGCATATTGAAAGTCTCAATGAAGATGTCAGAGAGATAACGGGGATTGAGGTAAAAGAGCGCGTGCCGGACAGTGTCATCGCCCAGGCAGATGAAGTGGTCAATATTGACCTTACTGCCGAAGAGCTTATCACAAGACTGAAAGAGGGTAAAATATATGAACAAGCAAAGATAAAAACGGCACTAAATAACTTTTTCAAAAGTGAGCATATATTACAGCTTCGTGAGCTCGCTTTAAAGGAAGTAGCCTCACAGGTAGAGCGAAAAGTGGATACGGAAATTACCATGGTCAACCCTGCAAAAAGGGAAAAGTTGCTCGCCTGCATCAGCTCCAACGAGAAAACAGCAAAAATTGTTATCCGGAAGACTGCCAGACTGGCCAATTATTATAACGGTAAGTGGTATGTGTTATATGTGCAGACACCCAAAGAGCGTGCTGATAAGATTGCTTTGGATAAGCAGCGGCATCTGATTAATAACCTTAAACTAGCAACGGAACTGGGAGCCGAAATCATTAAAATAGAGGGCAGAAACATCACAAGGTCAATAATGGAACAATGTGAGCTGCGAAAAATCACGACCGTCTGTATCGGAAAGCCCCACCTTAACTTGTTAAAAGTAGTACTGGCAACAGATACGCTCAACTCTCTTCTGAATAAACTTTCCCAGGAAAATATTGATTTAGTAATATTGTCGTAATGAAAATCAAAACAAAACTAACATTTGGTGTTGGGATGCTCTTCCTTTTAATTTTGGCTCTGGCCGCCGTCAGCGGATGGTACATCTATAGGCTAAAGAAAGACACAAACAACATCCTTGTTGCTAACTACAACACACTACAGTATTCTCGAAATATGTTGATTGCGTTAGAAGATATGGGCAAGGATAAAGCCGCTATGGCTACTTTTAAAGACAATCTGGCCAAACAACAGCAGAATATAACGGAAATGGGAGAAAGGGAAGCAACAGATCTGGTAATCAAACATTTCTCAATGCTCAGTAAAAATCCACAAACGCCTGCTTTGATTTCGGCTATCAGGAGAGATATTACTGAGCTGATGCGATTGAATATGGAAGCCATTGAACATAAAAGCAATATCGCAGATGCGACCGCTCAAAAAGCAATTGTTATCATTTCATTTACTGGCACACTCTGTTTCATGATTGCCTTTGTTTTATTGGTGAATTTACCATCAAACATCGCTAATCCGATCCGTGAGCTTACTGAAAGTATAAAAGAAGTCGCTGCACAGAATTATAAAAAACGGGTACATTTTGAAAGTCACAGCGAATTTGGTGATCTCGCCAGATCGTTCAACACAATGGCTGAAAAGCTAGAAGAATATTCTGAAAGCCGTTTGGATAAGATCCTGAAAGCGAAAAGACGCATAGAAACACTTATCAATAACATGCACGATCCGGTTATCGGAATTGATGAAACTAACAAAGTATTATTCGCCAATGACGAAGCGTTGAAAATAACCGATATCAATGACAACGATATCATCGGAAAGCAAATCCAGGACATTGCGGTTACCAATGACCTAATACGGGATATTATCAAAGATATATTCAGTCCGGAATCTGAAAATAGAAAACCTGAACCATTAAAGATTTTTGCGGATGGTAAGGAAAGTTATTTCGAAAAGGAGATATTAGACATCAATATTATTCCAACAGGAGAAACCGAATCGCAATTTATCGGGCGGGTCATTATGCTGCGCAACATCACACCATTCAAGGAAATGGATCTGGCAAAAACCAATTTTATGGGCACAATTTCTCACGAGTTTAAAACGCCGATTTCGTCCATCAAGATGAGTTTGCAATTATTGGAAAACAAACAGATTGGCGATTTGAACATGGAGCAAAGAAGTCTGATCGACGGCATTAAAGAAGACACTGAACGATTGCTAAAAATAACGGGAGAGTTGTTGAATATCACCCAAGTGGAAAGCGGCTCCATCCAAATCAACATACAAACGACCCATATTTCTGAGATCGTCAACTATGCTGTCAACGCGACAAGGTCCTTAGCCGAACAGAAAAATGTGCAGGTCAAAATCAATCAGGACAGTAAGGTAAAGACAGTGATGGCGGACGGCGAAAAGACAGCCTGGGTACTCACCAATTTACTGTCAAACGCCATACGTTATTCCTATGAAAACTCATTTGTCCAGATTAGTGTAACGGAACACAGCGATGATAAAGTTAAATTCTCTGTCATAGACACGGGGCAAGGCATTCAACCTCAGTACTTATCCAGGATATTCGAACGATACTTTCGCATACCCGGCACCAAAAAAGAAGGCACTGGATTGGGGCTGTCCATTAGTAAGGAATTTATAGAGGGACAAGGAGGCAGCATCGGGGTAGTCAGCGAATATGGCGCAGGAAGTACATTCTCTTTTGTATTGAACAAACCTTCTTTTTCAAAACAAAGCGCATATATCGCATGAGAAGATGACCAAAGTCCTCTGTTGGCTTGATCATGTTCATCTCAGGTACGGCCTATTCGATAATGGGAAGTTCTACTCGAAGTACTAAAGCACTTGCCCCTAAGAGGGCAGCTTCTTCATACGGCAACTCACCTATCGGACGCTTTGCAAATTTTTGTTCATATGTTGCAAAGCATGCAACCCCTCCTTGCTATATTCCGAATTTATCTTTCAGTTTGGCACAACATGCCGTGATCCACCTGATAACAATGGAATAAAGCAAATCAGGTGATCCATGACGGCCAAACTTCCCATCTTAAAAAATAAGCAGTATTTTAGGTTAATCAATTAAAATATGATTAATTTCGAAGCAGACTAAAATTGTCTATTTAAGGGTTTAGACGGAGAGACATTCTATGATGGGCAAACTCAACCTAAGAAGTGTCTTTCCTATGATGATGGGTGAAATTTTTATGAAGAGACTCGCACTATTTACACTTTCCATGAGCGTCACTGTTTCGGGTTGCAGTGTATTCCAAAAAAACAGCAAAAAGGCGTTTAACGATGGCTTTTATACACAAAATATAGACGGCATAAAGCAACGCGTCTATATTGATGTAGCTGATGAAATTATACGGATACATCCATCCGAACTAAAGGAAAATGGCATATCTGTGATTGATACGGCAAATTTCTATGAATTTCAAAAAAGTAAATTGAAAACAAATACCGAAGAAGCTATTCCATTCAGTAAAGCTTCTTTCGATATTGATTTTTTGACGATACCTCTAAAATTCCGTCCTTCACAGGGGGGAGTTCCCTTACAGTTAAACACTAATTTGAACGGTGCAGGATATTTTGGATATAGACGGGACAGATACATCATCGACTACAGTACAAATCCCTTGGGCAGATCAGAGCGCAACATGAATCATTTTGGATTTTCAGTAGGCGCTTTCACAGGTTTTGGAAATACATCGATATCGCCCACCAACACCAATAATTTGATAGAACAGGAGTATGATGGTGTTGTTTGGAGCAAGGGTCTGGCAGGAATTTTTGCTGTCAATAATTTTACGGTCGGAATGGCTTTGGGGTTCGATCATCTATTAGGCAGCAACCGGCGGATCTGGATTTATCAGAATAAATTCTGGTACGGACTCGCTTTCGGACTTAACTTAAATTAACCCAAAAACTCGCTTGTCAAATGTAAGACGCAATTTACACTTCTTGGTTGTGGCAACAAATCTCAGTAGTTTGGGAAAATGCAAGTGTATTTAGAGACAAGCAGCTATGTATCTGCAGCATTTCGATCTCCGAAACTAGATGGCGCTATGTATTCATATGAGAAAGATATTTTTACCGTACGATGGGATTATCAGGAGAACAACTGCGATGTACTTGCTACATTCAAGTTAGATAAAGAGGAATTGCAAAAAGCATCAAAATGAAAGGCATTTCGCCAACTACATCATCGGCTTCGGAGCAACGAGGTTATACGTATTCGATGAACCGGAATCAGGCTAACTAATTATTTTTTAGGGGTCAGTCCACTTGCTGAAATGTTCATGGCACGCAGGTCGAGATTATTTTCCTGTACGAAACGTTGTTGCACAGCATCAGAATCTTGTTGCATCAGCTTGCGGTCGTTTGTCTTTCTTGAACCTTCATAAGCCTCATTGGCGAAAATCAAATCATAAATAAGGTATGCAGCTTTTTTCTGCCGTTCGTGGTTATCAAGCTCAGAAATGTCCAGGTGATTGATAACCTGACTACGCACAGCACTAACCTGCTCTTTTGTAGGGTTGGTGGTTATACCGTTTGCAATTCGCCACATCCCTAACATATATCCTGTGAATACATCGGCATAGTCATGCTCGGGATCGAGTCCCAGAGCTTTAAATGCAATAATATATTTTTGGTAAGGCTTCGTGCTATTCAATAATCCTGCAAGGTTTTTTCCCGATACAGGATTTTTACTTGTCAGTCTTGATATCAGTTCTTTTTCGACCCGCTCAACAATAGCCCGACTGCTAGTATAGGAAAAACCATTAGCTTCATAAGTACCAGCGACACGAGGTTTGCTCCTTTTCTTTCTATTAGCTTCGTCGAGTTCTATATTCTGTCTAGACATATCACTGTATATCTGACTCTGGATTGTCATAAACTGTGTCTGACTTTGAAGAAACAACAATTGATCCGAAAAGATCTGGGCAGCTGCCCCATTACTTACCATCAATATCAATACGACAATAAAAAAATTTTTTCCCATATCCATGATTCCTAAGGTTTATTTTCCGGTGTTATAGGATCATTAAAATTATCTTCAATTTCTCCATAAACCAATACTCCCAAAGGAGTATTTTTCATTTGATACGGTTTATATTTTTGTATATCTGCTATGGCTCCGGAATTTCTTTCAGGAGCTGATCACAACACCTCCTTATATGAGATAGATATTGTTTACATCTAAACAGAGACGACCTTTCCATAGTCTTGCTTGTGAGGACAACGAGATCAAACGAACCGCTATTGTTCTTCTGCTAATTTCTTATCGTACGCATCGTATAAATGCTCAGGAATCTCGGCAAGAACAGAGTTATGGACCTTGCTGCCAAGTGTATAAAATTCTTGAAAGCTCATAATTAAGGGTTTCCATTTCATGGGGTCAATTCGGTTGGGATTATGCCGCATGATAATCGATTTGTGCAGAAATATCCTGTTTATTTTCAATTCAACCGTGATTATCTTTCCACGTTGTGTGTCATCGTCCTCCGCTAGGTTATGGATTGCTTTAACCACAGCTTCCAGCTGCACCGGACATTCGTTAACTCTAAGGGGCCCCACGGTTTCGGACCGTCTACTTGTCAGCCCTGCTATTTTAAACTTATTTTCTTCAAACCTGTACCCCTTTGACAGTTTAGTTTGCGGAACAGGATTAGTTCCAGTAGTTTTGGCAAGTAAGTTTACCGCTTCCGCTTCATTGACGGAGGGCAAATTTAACACGGCTTCGTTTGTTCTCATGAGGTTTTTGGCTGTTTGGGAGGAAGCGCCGAGACCAATGACACACCGCCAGCCCAGCCAGAAAATTGATGAAATCGGTGCGAGATTGTCGGTCTCATTAGGATTTTTAGTGCTGATAAGAGCGACCGGTGTGCCGAAATACAAGATAGAGGGATAACTTTTAATATGCATATTTTGGTAATTTGGATGTTCTGTTTACAAGGGTAAAACTACTTATATGAGCAGAGTTTTAAAATCCGGTTCTTGCGAAATCCAACCTAACAAAGGAGCAGACAACAGTGGGATGATACGTTCCTTACAATAGATTCAACAGGATGCTTTATTCTTAAGTTCCTCTCCAAAACTTATTTTATTAGTCCCTGCGGTGAAATTGCCAGCAGCAACAATAATGATGGCTATAAACGTGAGTTCTGAGTCCTTGTCCGTTATGAACTGCAAAAAAATAGCTTTTATCGCCGGCAGCGAATATGAATCGTTACTTGACGAATATTAAATAAATGAAAAGGGTAAGCATGATTAGTATATCTTTACTTTTATTTGAAGTACAATAATAAACGACAGACAGGCTTAATTTAGTTGAGGGCAATTTTTGGAGCTTCATAAACCTTTAAATAATTGAGCAAAATATGAGACAGATGCTGATATGCACATTTCTCCTTTTATGCGCGAGCTCCCGAGCTCAGGAATATCTGATAGTATCCGTTCTGTATTTACTGGAAAATGGGAGTACCGAACTTCATTCCAAACAAATTCAGTAATCATATGGTTCGAGCAGGATAAGGACTATGCCTGTTTCAAAGATATTGGCAGTGGCGAGGCTCCTCCGATAACCTTGCGCGCAAAGGTGAAAGCGAACCTATTGGTTATATCGGCCCAACAGGGGCAGAATGATGAAATGGAACTTGAAGTCATAAAGGGAAAATTGAATTTACGTACACGGGCCGCTGTCTGGGACAAAAAAGGAAATAGGCTGAAACTGGGAGATGCTCAGAAGAAGGTTTTCAAACGTACGGACAAAATGGAATAAAGGGAATATTCTTGAACATATCGAGAGGTTTTGATATAAATATGGAAAAACTGAAAATTAAGGATAAAATGACTTTTGTACGAGCAACAGTGGTTTTGATGGTCATCGTACTGTTTTCCTGCCAGGGGCCCGACAGGAAGGACCCCTTGAAAACAGATACCACAATCCAAGACGAGCACAATCAGCCACGTCATCCAAGTGCTGGTATCCCTACACCCAGAAGTGAAAATGAAGCAAAGGATGTCATGCTTGCTGAAGATATCAGATTTAACGGTAAATTGAAAAGATTCTTTACCATGGGTGAGTTTGAAACTGTATTCGGAAATCCCGATAGTATACGACTGTTGAAAGATGATGCCCCCTGTATCAGCATCTTCAATACGGAAACACCCCATGACAAGTACCTTTATAAAAATGGTTCACGATTCGAAAACAGTGGGGACAGTGTGGCTGTGGACGAGTTCTGGTTCAGAGATGGCAATTTTATCATCTATAAAGGGGTTCGGATAGATGCTTATACTACCCTGCAGGATATACAACAGCTGTTCCCAGCAGCGGTAAGTGGAAGAATAGGCATGGACAAAGAAGGGAAACTATGGATCATTACATTAAAAGGAGATTACGAAGGCAGCTCTGACAGGCAAGTCAAAATGTTCTTTAGGGACGGTAAGGTAATCTTTATGCATTGGTGGCTGCCCTGTTAAATATCGGCGGGCAGTATATGCCATGGGTGGACAAAAGAAATATTTTAGTTGCGATAAAATGAAAATCACTCTTTACATCAAAATAACAGCATTGGCTTTTCTGTCTCTGGGCACAATTGCGTGCGGACAGAAACTAAAGAACAAATCTGTCGTTCAATCAAAAAAATTAAAAGAACCAACATCAACTGAAGAACATGCGATGGTTGCTAGGGATTCAATCTCTGTCCATTTTGAAATTGAAAAAATAAGTGCAGAGGAGTTTTTCACGTCCAAGCGGCAGCAAAAAACAAGCAAGCCTGCTGAGAAAATCACGAACTTTCAAATCGTCCAGAAACTTTTGGCCCGAGTCGTTGAATTCAAAGAAATGGGTAACTATCTAAATATCGAAAAAATTAATTTCCGTAACGGGACTTCCTCCGATGATAACGACTTATTATCCGAGTGCACTTTTGTCGCATTTTTTCCTACGGAAGATATTCTCTTGCTTGAAGGCGGCCATTCAACGGATGTCAGCTTTGACCTGGGGACAGGACAGGAGACTTATGATACCGGCAATCCAGGTCTAGCCACTACCTCCCCCAGTGGAATATTCAGGCTGAATAAGGTGTACGAGGGTCAGGAATGCTTTTATCATTTCATTCAGGTTAAGAAAAACGGTAAATTTAAAAAGATCGCTGAGCTCAACGATATTTTCGAAAAGAAAACGAATAAATGGCTGTGTGTAGTTGAAAAAGAGTTTTGGACCGATGACCATAGCCTCTACTTCGGTCTGGTGACCAAATATAACGAGCGGGGCAACGAATATGAGTTTTACAAGGTGAAAATAATCGACAGTAGTAACTAATTTCACATATACATGAAGAATATCTTTTATCTCCTGCTTCTGCTTTTTTCGTGCCGGACTGGGGTAAACAATTTCTATCAGGGCAGAGTGCTGGACGGAAACGATCAGCCTCTCGAAGGCGTAACCGTAATTGAAGAAAACGGGAAAGGGAAACAGGTGAGAACGGATAAGAGCGGATATTTTAAACTGGACAGAAGTCCAGACTGGCTGGGCCGGCTGATTTTTATGAAGCAAGGTTATCGTACGGACACCATTCCAAGTGTCTGGCGTCAGTCAGGCGAAGCTATTGGGTACAACTTCGTTGAGGACGATACCACAATAGCGAGGTTGAAAGACGCCGAAATCTTAAATGACAGCACAGGTGCCGTATCTATCATAAAAGAAGCCAGCGCTGAAGCTGATCTGTTGGCAACAATTCCGACAAGGTATTTTCCGAGTATAGACAGCACCAGATTCGAGAATTTTGATACTTCGGGTATTCGGGACAACGCTTTTGTGAAACGGATCCATTTTATGCCAAAATGTGAAGATGCAAGCAATTTCAGACTTAACTATAAACTCCCATTTTCTAATAACTTTTTGGCTATAGTGGTGACCTATCGATGTGGCGAACACGAGCTATTCACAACATTGGTCACGATAAATAAAGCGAATAAGATCATTGACACACTGGATATCGCTTATGATGAAGTCGCGGAATCGGCATTCTCCAAAACGAGCAAAATTGAAAAAGACAAGATAATAATTACCAGCAGCAACTGGATGAGCGAGGAGCCTATTTTTGAAACGGAAACCTATATTATACAAAATGACGGCAAGTTTCGGAAGATGCAATAAGTTTTTAGGCTATCATTCAATCGCTTGAAAGGCACCGGTCTGCTTAATTTTTGTTTCGATAAGTTTATTATAATATTCTATTGAAGCATGTATCGGCATTCCAAAATCATCAAAAATCAATTTAAATAAGCGAGTGGTTGTCTATGGATCAAGTATTGTTCAAGGGGCATCTACCTATTGGCCCGGAATGGCCTGCCCTGCCATTCTACAGCGAGACCTAGGTATTGATGTCATCAATCTTGGGTTCAGTGGCAACGCGAAGATGGAGAAAGCAGTTGGAACATATTTGGCTACAGTACCAGCTGATTGTTATGTATTGGATTGCATTCCAAATCCTAGTCCAGAAGAAATTGAAGAACGTATTGTTCCCTTTATAAAACAGCTCAGAAAACAAAATCCCGCAACTCCAATCATTCTGGTTGAAACGGTATTCCGAGAAAACGGAAATTTTGATCTGGAACTGGGAAAACGTGTGAAAAAGCAAAACGAAAATGCCAGAAAAGGATACGATAAATTAGTAAAAGAGGGTATCAAACAACTTTACTACATATCCTCAGACCAGCTGATCGGAACGGACCATGAAGCGACAACCGATGGTGTTCATCTCAGCGATCTAGGGTTTAAAAGGATCGCTGAGGCTATCAAAAAGGTTGTTGTCCAAGTAATAAAATAAAGCTGGAACCTTTATAAGACAGGCCATAGGCATATGTTACTGACTAAAATTTGCGGAAATATTTTAATTAAATTTATGGCATTCTGAAAAGTATCAGAAGTCACTAATAAACGCGTTATGTCATATACACAAGATAATTTTCAGGAGTGGATATTTCTAATCGGAGAAAAAATGGACTTGTTCACCGGAGATTTTGCCAGAGAAAACAACCTAAATCTCGATTACAGCATTCACTCGTTGGATGAAATTGAAAAATGGATTGTCACAACCTATCCGACTATCAATCAGTTGAAGGCTGACCATAAAATGCTCGACTTGTTAACCATTTATATCGGGGAAACTTTCAGAAAACATCTCGGTGGGAAATGGCACATGAATACCGAAGATCAAGAAAACGTTTATTATATGATGCCAACACTTACGAGCCCGGAGTATAGTGGGGAGGTATACAAATCGCCGCGTACATTTGCTACCGCTTCAATTCCCAGAAAAAAAGAAATTATATGAGCAGTATACTCAGGAACTGCTTGTAGAACACTCATTTAAAATCCTGCTTTCTGCATTGCGCCTGCCGCCTTATGCAGCCTTCGCAACATTTAAGCCCTAAACCTAACTGCCCCATCTGTCCTTTCTACACCCAATATTCCAAATCTCCCTTATCGAGCAAAAGCCGAAAAAAAGATAAAAAAATATTGTGTAGTTAAATAACTACACTTATATTTGTAGTCAAATGACTTCACATAAAACATGACGTGTTCAATTAAATAACGTGACTTAAATATAAGCTTGAACCGTATAAGTTAGTTCGATTGCATTGCGCACGGAATTGATATAAACCACATAAACAACAAGAAGTAATAGCGTATGAAAAAACGAATAAGAATTATTTACTGGGTAGCCACTATTTGGCTATGTATGGGCATGATATCCACGGCCGCTGTTCAACTATTTAGAATACAGGCCGGTGGCCCCGGTACTGAGGAAAACTTACTACATTTAGGCTATCCCGCTTACATCCTTACATTTCTTGGTGTTTCGAAAGTCCTGGGTGTAATTGCACTGCTTATTCCGGGATTTGCAGTCCTGAAAGAATGGGCTTATGCAGGCATCTTCTTCACCGTTACCGGAGCGCTATATTCGCACATCGCGTCAGGTGATGTGCTTAAATCCATGTTGCCGTGCTTATTGTATCTTGTTCTGATAGCGACTTCGTGGTATTGCAGACCTTCAGATAGAAAAATGATGTTTAGCAATAAATAGTATTAATATGAAAGTAGATTTTAAAAACGTGGCTGTAAAAGGTCTGGAGTCGTCTCCTGTTGCTGAGGCTCTGGCTGGTTTACGAGCAAATGAAGCGAGGTATTTTATGAATAAATACAACATCGAATTTCATGCCACGACAGCAGATGAAAGCACGGAAACTGTAAATTGGGTTCATCACATATTAGAGAAAGAAAGAGGCATAGTGATAGCGTCTAAACCTTTAGAAACAGCCTCCTTACAAATTGAAAACATAAAATGGGTGTTCGTATTTTACGAGAGCGGTCTTGGAATCAATGTTTTATATCCGCTGGACAATCCGAAAAAGAGAGCTGTAGGTTTTAAACTGTCTGAGGGAATGGAAATTCCGAAGGAACTGGAAAAGTTTAAGTTTGCCCGGCAAAAATCTAAATTGGCGGGAACTATTCGAGGCTCATTCTTTGTCATCAAAGGGGAACATTACCGACCTTGACGTATAAGCTGTACAGCAAATACAATTTCATGAAGAGCGGTAGCACTATTCAGTAAGATATAAGCAGTCGAAATAATTTCTAAACCATCAAAAAATACGAGGCAGCTGGCAACCATAGATAAGATATTTGCCCATATACCCCAGCAAGATAGCCAACGGGGGACCAGTCTAGATAGCCATGTCAACACATAAAGTTTTATACGTCTGCCCTTGCACCGTTGTAACTAACAGATCAGCCTGTCTTTCGCCGTTAGTAAACGCAAAAGTAATTTCAAGCAAGCGATTGGCAATTATGATATGCTTATCTTGTGCCGGCTCGGCTACCGCATCCCAGCTACCTGTCCAAAAATGACTTATATAAGCGCTGAGATCCAAATCTGGCTGTATCGTATTATAGATCATTTTTATCGCCGATAAATAGGAGGCATATAATTATCTTAAGCCATTACCGATACCATTTTTAAAACCTGATGGCCCAAACTTTCAGTTCCTTTTATTTCTACTTTATCCATCACATCATCTGGAGACCAGCTTTTTGAAAACAATTTCCAAGCTGTATCGGGATCGATTTTTACAATGGCTTCAGCACAATCACCTTTTTCGGTGTTCAATTCCCAGCCATCTTTGGACTTGATAATATTCCATTGTCCGCCTACTGTGCCGCTTACAATTAATGAAACAATCGTCACGGCTTTCGCCTGCACATTCCTGAACGTATGAGGCAGTGCAAACATCAACGTATGTATAAACGGATAATAGAATTCCCTGGTCATAATTCCAGGTTTGCCAACTGCATCCCGGATCTGCTGCTGATGCAGAAATTTTTCGGTATACTCTCGAGCAATATGAAACGAGTTGGGCGACTTCTGATGGCCTGCCCAGGCAACAGGAAGCAGGGCATCCTCATCTGGATCGAGTGTCTGAAGAAAAGCGGAATACTGTTTTCCTGTACTTTCCAGCAATTGGGTCAGCACAGCTGGACTTAAGCGTCTGGTAGCGTTTGTCCAAATCATATTAAGGTCGTCAAGAAACGAAACCAGATCGCCAAATGTATGAACGTGCTCAGCTTGCTCTCCAAAATAATGATCCCGCGTAATAGACAATCCCCTCAGATTGCCGTCAAGAAGATGGGAAGCGACATCTTTTACCTTCCAGCGTTTGGCGACGGTCTGGGCATTCCATTCATCCGTAGTCAGGGGGCTCAACAATTCAATCAATTTCCTATCCAGGATAGGAAGCAATTTCGACGTAGACAGCAGGATTTGATCTTTCATACCTGAAATTACTAATTTTAAAAGCAATTTGAAAAACGTAAAAAGGAACCGAACTAATCTTTCCGTTTTTTTAAGTGTTCCGAAGCCTAAACGCAAGTGGCTATTCTTAACAAGAACGACCCAAATATCCTTTCCACCAAAAAGAATGTATTAACGATATCTTGCGTGACGGATTAAGCTGCTAGGGCAAAAACCATAAAATATGCGCGCATGGCTTCTATACATATTGGTGCAACGAACAATAAAAAAAAACAGGTCGGCTTCTGCATAAGCGAACCTCTCTCTACAGAAGCCGACATATGATCATCAGATATTTTTTGGGAATTGGTCCTTCCACCAGGTGAAACGCCAATCTTCAGCTTCTTCTTCGGTCAACAAACAAGATTCCAGCTCTGCAAGATACTTTTCTTTTTCCAGATGCTGACCGATAAACACTAATTCATTTTTACGATCCTCCCATTCGGGATGCCAACGGTTTAAAAGATCAGACCGTATTTCAGCATAAATGGGGTATTGATAACGCATTTCTTCAGGCATACTGCTCCACCATACACCCGCATTCTCCAATCGGACACTTCCCCCAGCCTGACTAAAACTAATGGCGATATCGGGTCTGGACGCTAACCAGAATAGACCTTTCGCACGTAAGATATTGTGTGGATAATGATCATTCAAATAACTGTATAAGCGCTGTGGATGAAATGGACGCTGCGCGCGAAAGACAAATGACGAAATGCCATATTCCTCTGTTTCGGGAACATGATCTGCCTCCAGCTCCTTCATCCACCCCGAAGATGCCGATGCTTCGTCAAAATCAAAAATACCAGTTCCCATAATTTCTCTTGGATCGACTTGCCCAAATTGGGCACGAATAAGCTTGGCCCCAGGATTAAGCTTATGAAGAGCCGCCTCTAAAGTACCTATCGTTTCCTCCGATACAAGATCTGCCTTGTTTAGGACGATAACATTCGCGAATTCGATTTGATCGGTCAATAAATTTACGATTGTCCGATTATCACCTTCATCATCAGCCAATTCCCTATCCAATAAAGTATCTGCGCTACCGAAATCTCTCGAAAAATTGAAACAATCCACTACTGTCACCATCGTATCGATATAGCTGAATGAGGAAAGGTCGATATGATTATTAGGATCAGCATAACTGAACGTTTGAGCTACTGGAATGGGCTCCGAGATACCCGTACTTTCAATTAAGAGATAATCAAACCGATCTTCTCTGGCCAAACGCGCAACCTCCACCATGAGATCTTCTCTTAACGTGCAACATATGCATCCATTGCTCATTTCAACAAGTTTCTCCTCAGTCCGGGAAAGAACATTCTCACGTTCAACTGACTGAGCATCGATATTTACTTCACTCATATCATTGACAATTACGGCAACCTTCTTCCCTGCCTTGTTGTGCAGCACATGATTCAGCAAGGTTGTTTTACCCGCACCCAAAAAGCCACTTAAAACGGTGACCGGTAGTTTTTTTTCCATTTTGTTGAAAATTAAATTCTAACTTTTTTCTCTTTTATACTCAGTACAATCTTTAGCCAGCCCGTTCTATTCGAAGATGTTCTATTCCATGTCCGGAGGCACATTGCTGTGTTTCCAGCCTTCGAAGTTTTTTAGGAATCATGCTCACTGTCTTTTTGCTTGAAAACAAAATTAGGTAGAATAATTTATAAAAGCAATTTAGTTGCATTTATAAATTCAAGTCTTTGTTTAAATAAGAACTCGCATAGCGCTGTGCCTTCCAGAGGGAAAATGGGATCTGAAGCTTCAGTTAATTGAAGTACGATTTTGACTAAAGTCAACAACTTTATCGTAATATTTGCTGCATATTTGATACTACAGAACAGTAAGAGATGAAAGAACTACTTTTGCAGCTAATACGGAAAAGAGTATCGTTAACGGAAGATCAATTAGCGGAGATCCTGACCTATTTCGAACCACAGTCAATAAAGAAGAATAAGCATCTGCTCGAAGAGGGGGCTATTGCTGACCGTCTTTTCTTTGTTAACAAAGGCTGCCTTCGTCTTTATTTTCGTAATGACGAGTTATCTACTGCAACTCGTTTTATGGCTTTTGAACAGACCTTCTTAACGTCTATCGTCAGCTTTATCTCCAGACAGCCGGCGACAGAATTTATTCAGGCGGTAGAAGATAGTGAGGTGCTCAGCATTAGTCACAACGACTTCACCTTTCTAAGATCCCATATACCGGGATGGGACAAATTTTATATCTACATCCTGGAGTACGGACTCACAGTCATAAATAATAAGCTCAGTAGTTTACTAACCCAGACCGCTAAAGAACGATATCAAGATCTACTTAAAAATAATCCCGAACTGACACAGCGGCTGTCCAATACAAACCTAGCTGCTTATCTGGCCATATCTCCTGAAACACTGAGTAGGCTGAAATCTAATATTTAAATTATACAATGAGAAGTGACGAAGTAAAAAAAGGTTATCAACGTACCCCACACAGAGCACTGCTACGGGCAACAGGTCTGACAGACAGCGATTTTTGCAAGCCGTTTATTGGTGTAGCGAATTCATTTATCGAAATTATCCCAGGCCACTATTTTCTGAATAAGGTAGCCGAGATTATTAAAGAAGAGATCAGGGCCAATGATTGTGTCCCCTTTGAATTCAACACCATCGGTATAGACGATGGGATTGCTATGGGGCATGATGGAATGCTCTATTCGCTGCCCAGCCGCGAACTAATTGCCAATTCAATCGAAAGTGTCATGAATGCACATAAGTTGGACGCAATGATAGCTATTCCAAACTGTGATAAGATCGTACCAGGAATGATCATGGGGGCACTTCGGGTAGATGTGCCGACTATATTCGTTAGTGGCGGCCCTATGCGAAAGGGCTACAGCAAAGATGGCACAGCAATAGACCTGGCCACCGCTTTTGAAGCTGTCGGCAAACATGAAGCAGGCATTATCAACGAGGAAGATCTTAAAGACATCGAGTGTAACGCCTGCCCCAGTGGGGGCAGCTGCTCTGGTATGTTTACGGCAAACTCCATGAACACATTAATGGAAGCAATGGGTATTGCACTGCCCGGAAACGGTACCATACTGGCACTTACACCCGAGCGCGAGAACCTATACCGGCAGGCGGCAAGAAGAATCTGCGAGATCGCTAAAGACAGCGAACTATCGAAACAATTCAAGCTGAAAAATATAATTAACGAAAGAGCTATACAGAACGCCTTCGCCGTCGATATGGCTATGGGGGGAAGTACCAATACTGTGCTTCATATGCTCGCCATAGCACACGAAGCTAATGTTGATTTCCAGCTCAGCGATATCAACGTCATTTCCCAACAAGTATCGCACATTGCCAAAATATCACCAAGCTTAAGTACGGTGCATATGGAGGATATCCATCGCGCAGGCGGGGTAAATGCAGTGATGAAGGAGATGACAAAACGGAACAACCATGTGCTCCTTGATCATATAACAATTACAGGTCAGAGTTTGTTCGAAAAGATTGCCCATGCGCAGATCAAAGACACGGCGATCATCCATACTATAGACAATCCATATAGTCACGTCGGGGGGCTGGCTATTCTTTATGGCAACCTGGCCGAGCAGGGAGCCGTTGTAAAATCTGCCGGAATCACCGGAGACGGAAAATTTAGTGGAACCGCAGTCTGTTATAACAGTCAGGACGAAGCCGTCACTGGGATTTTGGCAGGGGAAATTAAAGCGGGGAATGTTGTAGTGATTCGCTACGAAGGTCCTAAAGGTGGCCCCGGCATGCAAGAGATGCTGACTCCAACAAGTCTGCTTATGGGAATGGGGCTTGGCAGTTCAGTAGCGCTGATAACGGATGGTCGATTTAGCGGTGCCACACGTGGAGTGTCAATAGGTCATGTTTCTCCTGAAGCCGCCGAAGGAGGAATGATCGGCTTACTAAAAAATGGAGACTTAATCCATATCGATATAGATAAACATCTTCTCTTCGTCGATCTCAGTGAAGAAGAGATTCAGTTGCGCAGAAAAAATTTCACTCCGATCAGAAAGAAACTGAATTCCAAATGGCTAAGTCAATATCGTCAGCTGGTCGGCAACGCAAGTAGTGGCGCCATATTAAAGTGTGATGAATGGTAAAATTACTGCAATTCGTCATGTATTTGATGATAAATAAGTAATTTTAAAAAAATGAAAACAAGGTGCCAAAATTCATAAAGACGATCAGCGAGTATCACCGTTACCGCGGACTAACTCAACCATATCATCCTATGATCAGTGTGGTAGATTATAATGATATTCGATCATTGCCGGAGAAGGACATCGATAGGTTGATCCTTGATTTTTATGCTGTATCTCTTAAGCGGACAAAAAACGCCAAGATAATATATGGCCAGCAACTATGCGACTTTGATTCAGGTGTTTTGTTTTTCATGGCTCCGCGGCAGGTTTTCACGATCCAGTCCACCGGAAATTCCCAACCCCAACACACGGGATGGCTGTTACTTATTCATCCGGATTTTCTATGGAATACACATCTGGCTTCTGCTATCGGAAAGTATGACTTCTTTGAGTACGAAGTCAATGAAGCATTATTTTTATCCGACAGCGAAGAGAGTGTTCTGACGGGGATTATTAAATATATTGACCTTGAGTGCCGGACCAATCTGGATAGATTCAGTCAGAATATCATCATAGCCCAGATTGAGACTCTGCTGCGTTATTCGGAACGGTTTTACCAAAGACAGTTTATCACGCGAAAAATAGGTAATCATGAAATCCTGGGACGTATGGAAAGAATCTTGAACGAGTATATCCTTAATAACGCGGTCAGAGAAGGCCTCCCCACTGTCCATTTTATAGCTGAAGCACTTTCAATGTCACCCGGGTATCTGAGCGGAGTACTGAAGTCAGTTACCGGAGAATCTACGCAACAGCATATCCACAATAAACTGATTGCTGTCGCGAAAGAAAAATTGACCACCACAACCCTTACGGTTAGCGAAATAGCTTATGAATTGGGATTTGAACATCCACAGGGATTTAGTAAACTGTTTAAACACAAAACAAATGTCACTCCAATGGCATTTCGGCGTTCCTTCATAATGGACGCAGATCAAGAATATCAAAAATGAACGTCCTAGCACTCACCGCCAACACCGATCTGGCAACTTATTATCTCACCAACAGACATTTAACTTGATCCCTCTAACGGGTCAGTTGCTACACGAAATGGAGTTTAAAGGGGAAGATATTCAGCATGATTCGAATTGCCCGTTTTATTGATTAGGCGACTTCTGTGCTAAACGCACCTGGAATATTCTGCCTGTACTGTTGCGTGGCTTTGCTCTAAACGCGATATTAATCGATTCTTTATTCTTTGTCCATGCTGCTGGAATCGAGTACACCACATCGAAAAATTTACTTTGCTCCCATCGTTTTACAATATCCTCTGAGGCTAGCACTTGCCCGTCCACCAAAATATCAAACTTTTTGTTACCCGAGTCTATTTTAAATTTGCGAAGAGCCAATTTCAAATTTTCTTTATCAAACTGCGGGAATTTTTTTGATCCAGGAAAGCGTCTTATATCAACCACATGGTTTATGTGGAAAGACTGGAGCATATGAACAAAGTCCTCCAAGCTGTGTGTCGAATGCCCAATTGTATAAATAATATGTCCACGCTGAATTTCCATACCCAAACTATCTTGCTTTGTCGTAACAAACCGTCATACTCCCGTCTCGCCCCATTCCTTCCTGTTACTCATTTCCTCTTCAAAAGCAATGCCACAGACATACCGAAATATAGTATCAGTTCTTAACAAAAAGCAGGCATTCGTCAGCTTTCTGAAATACAGTACGCGTTAGCTCAGATAAGATATCGGTCAAAATCAGTTCCTATCCATCTCGATTGCAGAAAGAAAAGAAACATGGTATCCTCTGATCGATATCAGATTAAGTATTGTTGCCTCATCTCGCCGTTTTGTTCGAAACGTCATCGTCAACAATTTGTCCTGCAGATCTGCAGAAACATATTTTAGATCAGCGATGTGCCTGTTTAGATAGGAAATTATTTCTAACCTTTTTGCTAAAACCTGGGCTGACACAGAGAAAACAAGTAAATAGGATTTCATAATATTTTCTATATATAATAATAAAGGCGTCCTATATGTGATAATCGAAGTCCTCTTCTAAAGTGGCTATAGAACAAAACAAATATACTACTTTTTGACTAAAAACAAATTAAAGTCAAAAATAAAAAAAGTTCGGGCTTTCGTCATTCAATAAGACTAAGGATCATAACTTTTTCAACAATGGCATACCAAAGCCCGGAGACGAGGAAGGAATAAGTTTACCGTTATTTATCTCATATCCAGAGAAATCCACATCATCGGAAGTACTGGTTACCCCTTCGATGGTAATGGTATTCCCAAGTCCTCCAGCCAAATGTGCAGTATAATAGCTCTTGAGGAGTGAACCCCAGGCATGAGGGGATGCCTGTGCTCCCAGTTGTATGAGCTCAGGCATCAGTCTTCTCCAATTCGTAAACCCAAGACCTTCAATATCTGTAAGATGTACATCCAAAAGCTTCATTTCAAAAAGCGTCTTCAACAAGTTCTGATCAGGATCTGCTTCGCCATCAGCTAGCAGAGTACCTATGCCTTCGGTTTTTAAGTAGGCCCTAAGTTTTTGGTAGTCAGTGATTGTTTCATGAAACGGTTCTTCTATCCAAAAAAGATTTACTGTCGGAATACCTTTTAAATACTTCAGGAATTGGTCTAGGGTAAATCCGTTATTTCCGTCAACTAAAATCCTACAGTCAGGAAATGCCTCAGCCACGGCATTTGTTACCTCAATATCACGTTGTAAGCCTTCTTTGAAAGACATCCATTTATGTCCCCTTCCAATTTTTAACTTGAACTGCCTATACCCTACGCCGTAGTCATAGCGACACTCTTCGAGTATACGGTCGATACCGCGAGGCCTATCTGATGGTTCCAAATCATCGAAGTAGATCATTCCACTATAATAATCGGTGATAAACGGCTGCTTACGCCCTAGCATTTCGTAAACGGGTTGTTGTAAAATTACTCCGGCAAGATCATGGAGTGCCATATCGAAGGGCATGTGAATGTCCCTCAGAGTGCCCATCTGGGTCGAAAACAGATCAGATACTTTTTTCCCAATCAAATCTCCGGAAATATGTTCAGCATCACGTTTGGCTCCTCGAATCGAAGCCCAGCCCATTGCTCCTTTATCGGTCCTTATGCAGCATATTTCCACATTCGGACCATACCCATGAAGGTCGAGACGGGCATTCTTCCCTACAAGTCTTGGATAATTCATTTGTACAGATGAGAATTTAATATCCTTTATCCTGTGATAGGAAAGTTCCTTGTCTTTATCTCCGACACCGAGCAAGGAAGATAATGCCTTTCCGTGTATGTAATTGTTGGATAGGGTCGCGGATGCGATGCCCAAGTTCAGGGCGTGAAGAAATGCTCTTCTTTTCATATTGGTTTATTTAGTTATTCTCGTTTAACACTCAGACGTATGTTTTCCGTTTCGGAGCGGAGATGCTTTAATTGACCGTCTGACCTTATTGCATTACGCGAAAGGATACTGGACATTCAGGCTCCTTACTTAGGCAAGATAAGTGATTTCTAGGTTTTTATATCGACAGGCTGTCTCATTAATATTACAATTTGTATCAACATATTCTGTGATCTCCCTGCTCTCACATGAGATTGTGGCTATGCCTTGCCAGCGTTGAAAAGGAAACTCCGGACCAACAAACAAAAAAATCACAGACAGCTCTGAAATATACCTGCAATATATAGATAAAAAGAGGCCACCATTCAACCCCGCCACCTATTTTGCTCACGACAATATGGCGCGTAGTGACACTCTTAAGGAAATCATGGGGTAAAATGACTCTATCAATAAATAGCTATGCTAATCTGAAATTTCTGCGTGATATAGATCGGAGAATATTTGCGACAGTTTTGACGGCTCTTCCCTCCATGCTCTGTACATGTCCTGTCCCATTTCGTCGGGTATAATATCAAAACTCTCCTGCCCTATTGCTTCCAATATTTTTACAGCGACGGTATCCGGAGACGGCATCTTCCAATCACTCCCTTGGTTCATATCGGTATCGATAGCTCCGGGGTTGACGGCGTATACCAGAACGCCATGCCTCGCCAGTTCGATCCTTACAGATTGTGTCGCAGAAAAGAGGGCAGCTTTTGAAGCAGCATATCCCGCAATAGATGGTAACGGTGAATAGGCTGCAATCGAAACAATATTGATTAACATCGACGGTTTATTTGTTTTCAAAATCGGCGCAAATGCACGCATCATCTTTATGGTTCCAAAAAAATTCACCTGTAGATCATTTTCCATACCGTCCAGGTCTCCCTCTAAGATGTTTCCAGCGTTTAGCCCTCCTGCATTATTAATAAGGATCTCCGTATCCTGAGCTCTGGCTGCTGCCAAGGCTACCTGTTGGTCATCGGTAATGTCCAAGGGTAAAACAGTTATACGATTATCGTCAAATGCTGGCATTTTACTGATGTCCCTGCATGCGGCATATATTTTTCCCACTCCAATGTTTAATAGCGTCTGAACAAGCGATCTGCCTATACCTCTGTTTGCTCCTGTGACCAGGATAACTTTGTCTTTAAAATTATGTATCATGTCTTATCTTTTAGCTAATACAAAACTAGCTCGAAGGAAGGTAACATAAAATCCGAAACTTGCGGTATGGAACAATTTTACAAATACGATAACTATACAAATCTGGAACCGGCGAACCTACGGATATTTCTGTTTTAGTAAAATATCGAATAGCTGGCTGTATCTAAACACTTAAGGATATGTTAAATTTACAGGATTAACACTTTTTAACCTCATTATATGGTAGCTTAGCGATTATTATAATTAATCAACCGCAAATGCCCTTTTTAGATCACGTTCTACAAGTTCCTACCTACGGATGGAAAGACAACAATGGAAATCTCGTAAAGCCAAGTAAAAAACAAATTGTTAAGGAATTCTTCAAACGCCTCAATATCATCAAAGACAGACGAAATTGGTTGCCATTTTTTAGTTGGGCTAAAGTCATTTGCCTCGTTCCTTTTTTTATTGTTTTCCTGAGATATCACTTTAATTGGTGGACGGTGCTTGCGGCATTCGTCTACAGTATGATCGTAATGGGAACTCACGGAACAATATGGCATCATCGATTTGCCACGCATGGAGCATTTAAATTTCGTAACCGATTCTGGCGCTTCTTCACACAGAATCTGACTATCAACGTAATTCCCGAAGAGATCTATGTGATATCCCATCATGTACACCATGCCAAATCAGATCAGCCAGGCGACCCCTATAATGCACAAGCTGGCTTTTTATACTGTTTCTTAGCGGACGTAAATCATCAACCCATTGCAAAGAACCTAACGGAGAAATCTTACAACCGTGTCAAGCGCCTCATGCAACATACGGGGGTAACTGGTAATAGCTATGCACAATATCAAAAGTGGGGCTCTTACGTAAGGCCTTCCTTTGCCATTTGGTCATGGATATTGAATTGGACATTCTGGTATATCATATTTTACTTGATCGGCGGCCATGCTCTTGCCTGTACACTATTTGGCGCCGCTGGATTTTGGGCTGTTGGTGTGCGGACATTCAACTATGAGGGCCACGCAAAAGGACAGGATAAACAACGTGAAGGTATTGACTTCAATGATAAAGATAAATCTATAAATCAGCTCTGGCCCGGAATCGTGGCGGGTGAATGGCACAACAATCATCACTTATACCCTAAAAGCGCAAGAAGTGGCTTTAAACCCTACCAGATCGATCTCGCGTGGTGCTATATAAAAGTCATGCATAAACTTGGCGCTGTAAGGAGCTATCGGGATGACAAAAAAAGATTTGACAAGCAGTATCGTATTCCCTTCTTAAAATCCAAGACTTAAAATTCTTAACCTGCTTTTCTAGAGTTGAAAACTGCTTAGGACAAGTAACGGAAAAACCGCTTACTTATATTCGGCCGAATCGATTAAACGGTCGGGAAAAAGATGAGTCAAAATAATAACGTAATATTTCGTTCATTTTGCGTATTAAGAGCTTGAACGCATTTTAGTCCGCTAATGTTTTTCGTATTAATATTATAGCAATACGTTATGGCAAATCTCTACCTCGACAATAAAGGAACGGTATCCATGCTTAAAGCAATGCTTACTGAAATTCACACTGGAATTGTATGCACTACAGCACACACAGAAGATTTTCCAGACATAGAATCGATGAAAACCAAAGATGTTGATCAACAGGGCAACATTTGGTATATGTTTTCTTCGGAAAGTCCGGCTTATAAAAACTTGCAGCATAACAATAACATAACATTGATTTATACGCTACCGATCAAGTCACAGCTGGTGCGGATAATAGGTAAGGGTGAAATCAGTAGAAGTGTATCCAAGATCTATCAGTATTGGTCAAACAGTGATGAGAAACAGTTTGAACAAGGAAGAGACGATCCCAGGATAAGGCTATTAAAAATTAATATCGAATCCTCACAATGTCTGAAATTCAGCTCAAACAGTATTATCAGTATCTTAAAACTGCTCGGCAGGGCTATTGGGGGACGTGATACCGATCCTGATGCTTAATAAAAAAATAGGCCGGCATTAACCGTTTGATTTCTTTTCCATTGCCAGTCGGGCGGCAAGCTCTTCGTGTGCAGTGAGATCTAACCGAAGCGGGGTTATTGAAACGAGGCCATGCTCAACCGCCCATCGGTCAGTTCCCTCTTCGGCTCGCTCGAGGGGCACGACAGTAATCCAATAATGTTTTCTTCCCATGGGATCTTGGCCCGGCACAACATTACCGTCATATAAGCGCACGGATTGCCTTGTCCAGCACAATCCATTTGGTCTGGGCGGGAAATTAACATTGTAAAGTGAAGGTCCCTTGTCGCTTAGCAAGATTTCCAGAACATCGGTAGTCCATGAGGTGAGTCCCTCAAAATCAGGCTCCGTCTTGCCAACGGGTGTACTCAAAGCAATCCCTGTGATACCTAAAAGCATGGCCTGTTTGGCTGCTGCAAGTGTTCCCGAATGCCACATGGAGTTACCGAGATTTGGCCCCATATTGATACCAGACAGAACGACCTGAGTATCTGGGTACATATGCAAACCTAATGCGACACAGTCTGCTGGTGTTCCGTTGACGCGATGAGCATCGATACCCTCGAAAGTAATGGGTGAACTTCGGTAGCTCAAAGGTCTAGAATGTGTTATAGCATGTCCCATAGACGACTGCTCGACATCCGGTGCGACTATCCTGACTGTACCAAACTGTTTAGCCGTTTTTGCCAATGCGGCTATTCCAGGAGAATATATGCCATCGTCGTTGGTAATTAATATATTCATATTTGTCTCTTTTCTTAGAAAACCAATCTCGTGCACAGATTGTTCAGCTGATATGAAAGAACAGGGCAAAACCGTAAGGCTAGTGCACAATCCAGCGGCGGGTAAGGAAGACAATGATGATGGAGATGAGCTAAGCCATCTTATTAAACAACACGGGTACCGTTGCAAAGCAGTGCTTAAAAAAGACGCAGTAAAAAATATGTCGGCACAAACCGATCTAATTGCCGTGGCAGGCGGAGATGGAACGATAAGATTGACGATCTTAGGGCTTCTGGAAAAAAAACTTCGTTTTAAAAGACCCATTGCTATCCTTCCCCAAGGTACAGCGAACAACATTGCACTTTCTTTGGGCATCCCCTTGGACAACAAACTAGCCATCGATTTATGGAAACATGCACAACTCAAAAAATTTGATGTGGGAATGGTGTTGGGCCTAGACAAAAAACCACTACATTTTATAGAATCAATCGGTTTTGGGGTGTTTCCGATGCTCATCGAGAAAATGAGCAACAAAAAACTTATCCATGCTACAAAAGAAGAAGAAATAAAAATGGCGCTCGAAGAGCTTCGCAGAATAGCTGAAGTATTTCCTGCTGAAACGCTGAAACTAATCATAAGGTCCAATGTGATTGAAGAAGAATGCATAATGGTCGAGGTAATGAATATCGCACGAATGGGACCTCGCTTGGCGCTCTCGCCTGATTCCGACCCAGGCGATGGACAATTTGAAGTAATTATCGTAACTAACGAGCATCGCCAGAAGCTGATCGATTTTATCGATGAAGTATTAGAGGGAAACAATCCTATATTTCCGATAAAGTCAATCAGGACGAATCGACTCGTGCTGAAATCGAAGGGAAAAGTAATGCATATTGATGACGAACTAACCAGCTACTCCGGCCAGAATATTACGATATCATTGCTGGACAGCTTAATTGAATTTATTGTAAAATGAGCCGCTTACGTTATAGGTTTAGTATTTGAAACGACTTTGTTATTCCAAATGGCATATCGGTTACGTATTTATCCTAGCAAGTATAGTATACAGCTTCTCCGGCTCAACCGGCTTGAAGAGCCAGTTATCTACACCTAAAGAATTACAAAGTGAGGCCACATCTTTTTCTTGTTTATCGAATATTGCGATAATCGGTTGCACATAATTTTGATTAAAAATCTTCTCGCGAATCTTTCTTATGGTTTCAATTCCACTCATTATGGGAAGTTCATTATCTATTATAATACAACCAAATTGGCGCCCCCGCATCAACATCTGCAATACTTCAAACCCATTTCTGACCTGTGTGAATTCAATTTTCTTGGAAGTAAGCATTTGAGTTAAGGAATTTCGAACCAATTCATCTTCAGCAACGACAAGCACCTCTTTGATTTTAGTCAGCACAGACCAATTGTTGGTTTCCCATACAGCGGGTACTTTAATGTCGAAAAAAAAACGGCTACCAACGCCCACTTTACTGTTGAGCTGCAGCTCACTACCCATCATTTTAAGGAGCCGATTTGAGATAGTCAGTCCCAAACCGGTCCCGCCGTACCGTTTGGTCATCGACGTATCCTCTTGGGAAAAAGCTTCAAATATTCTCATCTGCTTCTCTTCTTTGATTCCTATACCGGTATCTTGAACGCTGAAACGCAATACCGCATGTTCAGGCCCCATAGACAGTACATTGATTATCAGTTGAATTTCTCCCTTTTCAGTAAACTTCATGGCGTTGCTCAGCAGATTCATCAAGACCTGCTTGAGGCGAAGCCCGTCTATCTCTACGTAATGAGGAGCTTTAGGATCGATGTCTAAATGAAATTCCAAATTCTTAGCTTTAATCTGAACATTAAAAAAACTCTCCAGCTGAATGATAATCTCGTGAAGATCAGTTTGTTCGATATCCAGCTCCAACTTCCCCGCTTCAATTTTGGAGAAATCAAGAATATCGTTTATGATACTGAGTAGAAGGTTAGCGGACTGATCAACGATAGATAGGTACTCACGTTGAGTATCGTCTAATGCAGTCCGAGTTAATAAATCAGTAAACCCAACGATTCCATTAAGCGGTGTTCGAATCTCATGGCTCATATTAGCTAAAAATTCTGATTTTGCGGCACTAGCCTGTTCAGCTAATGTCTTTGCTTTTTCAAGTTCTTCACGCTGATGAATAATCTTACTAATATCTGTTGCGCCCCCCAGATAACCAACAACTTTGTTTTCAATATCACGAATGATAGTCACGGCCAACGAAACAAATAGTAGCGTTCCATCCTTCCTTACATATGTCCATTCGCGCTGTTCCGCTCCGTAGAGTTCCGCAGTTTCCACAAACACCCGGAAACCCGTCACAGGATATCCCAACTCCTGTTGCAGCTCTTGTGCTCTCCATGTCAGTTCGCGCTCCAGATGAAAATGGATTGGCGTTAATTTGCCTATCATTTCTTCACTATCGTACCCTAATAGATTTTCAGCTCCCTTGTTAAATAATGTTATTATACCATCGGTATTTGTAGCAATAATAGCTACTGCAGAAGTGGCCTCCAATACATCTTCGAAAAGCTTTTTTGAATTTGAGGATTCTGCTTCCATTCGTTTCCGTTTGTCGATATCCTGAAACGTGCCATAAAGACGTATGCACGTACCATCCTCAAAGTCGGCATTTCCAAGGGCACGTACCCAAAGCTCTCTTCCTTTAAAAGTTACAATTTCGAGCTCAAGATCCCAAGGCTGCCCATTGGCAATAGCTCGTTCAATAGCTTGAAGAAGATTATTTCTATGCATTCCTTCTTTATAGAAATTCAGCGCCGTGGTGAAATCTGGCTCATAATCCTTCGGCACCTCGTGAATCTCCTTGGTGATCTCGGACCAAATGATTTTCCCATCCTTAATCGAGTACTCCCAACCTCCGACGCGTGCGACGCGCCCTGTGCGTGTCAACAGAGCTTGTACATGCTTGAGATCCTTCTCCAGAAAATGCTGTTCGGTTATATCTACAGCATTACCGATCACATAGGGTTTCTTGCTTCCGTTCGTTTGCAGTATGTTGTTAAACATCCAAATACGCAGCTCCCCAGTACTTGTCATCGTGCGCATTTCCCCTTTAACAATTTCGTTTTTGACGATTTCTTCCAAGTATTTTTTCAAGTTATCGTGTCCCTCGCCTGGCACGATATCGAAAAGAGACAGCTTTTCTATTTCAGTTTTGCTATAGCCCAAAATTCTGGCACCCGCCTCATTCACAGTAATAAAATTACCTTCTAGGTCATGCGTACACATGGCTCTGAGAATTATCAAAGAACGCTTTTAGCTTCTGTTCACTTTCTTTATACTTTTCTCTCTCTTTTCTATTGACAATCAATGCAACGGCCTCGTCCCGCAATAGTGACAGGATATGTTTTTGGGTTTCATCAAGCTGTCGGGGAATACGGTCGATAACACAGAGCGCACCCAAAGCATATCCATTGGGATCAATCAAAGGAATCCCGGCATAATAACGGATATGAGGGTCAGCAATAACAAGCAAATTGGATTTAAATCTTTCGTCTTTTTTGGCATCTTCTACTTCCATGAGCCGGTCGTTAGCCAATGCATATTGGCAAAATGATAAATCACGCGGAGTCTCTTTGACATCAAGCCCTACACGAGATTTAAACCACTGGCTATCTTTATCTACCAATGATAGGAGTGAAATAGGGGTTCCACACACTAACTAGGCAATCTGGGTTATCCGGTCAAACTCTTCTTCGCTTGCAGTATGAAGAATTTCATATTCATGCAATGCACGAATTCGTTCAGATTCATATGTTGAGGAGGATTTTGTGCTCATAAGAAGTCTATAAAGGTATATTATACTTCTTGGAACAATTCCTCACGCAGAATTGTTTACAAAGTGCATGCAGGTCCTGACGAGGAAAATGAAAAAAAGGTGATTGCAGAGACTATGGTTTAATTTGCTTTTTTATCTCAAATTTTTTAAAAAAATAAAGAACCAATAAAAATTGAGTATATCCATAAATAGCATCCTCAATGGGAATCGTAAGTACCCGGATTCCCATAAAGTCCTTTGGATTATAATTAACTATAGGCGATTGTAACCCAGTACCCGTAAGAATTCCATTGACAGGTAAAAACCCCAGCATAAGCAAGGTAAAAACTAGAGATGCCTGACTAATCCATTGTATACGCAGCAAAAAGTGTAAAGTCAATAATGTCACGATAGTCACAATTGCTGTTACCAAAGTGTAAATACGATCCGTGTAACGGAGAGCCAGAACAGCGCACACAACAACACTGACAAACACGATGATATTGTTAAACGCACTGAGATACTGCACATTAAAAAACTTATCAATGCAATAATATGTAAATACGCATGAAAACGGAATAAAGATGAAAAACAACCATTCCTCCATCGGTAGTCCAGCTATCACCAAACCCACTGTATATCTACTATCAAACCACCATACACCCCGAATAGTAAACCAGATATCCCAGGCGATAAAAACAAAGGCAACAAGTGCAGATGCTTTTAAGAATGGAATAAATTGTTGGTCGAATCGAATCCGTCCATCAAAAGAAGCTATAAAACAGATAAAAACCGTACAAAACAGAATTAAGCCGTAGGTATATTGCATCATGATTTTTCTTTGTCGTACATTTTAAAATATTTGGCAGGAACATACAAAAAGCCAAAGCACTCACCATCTTCCTTACCTAAATGTTTATGGTGCTGTTTGTGTGCTCGTCTGAGCGCGAGGAAATATTTATTCCTGGTACGGCTTAAAAACCTGATACGCTGATGGATGAAGATATCGTGTACAAAAAAATAAGCTATACCATATAGCATTATGCCTAAGCCGATGTAAAATAAGTAATTGTAGTTCTGCAAGGAGCCATGATACATCAGCGCAATAGTGGGGAGCGAAAAAATAACAAAGAAGTAATCATTTTTTTCGAGGAATCCAGCATTACTATGGTCATGATGGTCTTTATGCAACACCCATAAAAAACCATGCATGATATATTTATGGATGAGCCAAGTGGCTCCTTCCATGGAGATAAAGGTAATCAGGAGAACAATAAAATTCATTACATATAATCTTTCATGATCTATAAATAAGCTACCTTATAACGCAGGTAGCTCTTAAAGGCTACATAAACTTTCTCTGTATTTGCTATGCGGATTCTGTTTTCCAAAATCTCTTTTGAGGATTTTTTCCTGATCTTCGCAAAAAGTGAAAGATAATATTTGTAAGCCAGATAGACACCAAATCTAGCTGTTTTTGGCAGCTTTTTTATTCCTAAGAGAGCTTCTTTAAATTCGCTATGGATTTCGTCCTCAATTTGACCTTTAAGTGAGTTATCGAATACATCCATATTCAAATTAGGAAAGTAGGTGCGACCAAGAACGTGATAATCCTCTTTGAGGTCACGTAAAAAATTTATTTTCTGAAATGCTGATCCAAGTTTCATAGCGTAAGGTTTCAACTCCTCATAACGCTGTTTATTACCTTCAGTGAAAACCTGAAGACACATCAAGCCGACGACTTCAGCAGATCCATAAATATATTCTTTATAACGTTCAGAATTATAGTCCACCTGCTTGAGGTCCATTGTCATACTATGAAGAAATTGGTTTATGAGTTCGCGGTCAATCGCATACTTGTGAACTGTCTCCTGAAAAGACTGTAATATCGGATTCAAAGAAATCCGCTCTTCAAGGGCATAATCCGTTTCCAGGTAGAGACGTCCCAACAAGCGTTGCCGATCATAGCCATAAAAACTGTCAACAATTTCGTCTGCCAGTCTTACATAACCGTAAATGGCATAAATACTATCGCGTATACTGGGTTTCAAGGCTAAAATACCGAGCGAAAAACTCGTGCTGTATTTTTCTGTTGTCTTTTTGCTAACTTCGTAAGCCAGCTCATCAAATAGCTTTTTCATGGTCTTATAGTGATAACTTTATGACTTCTTTTGCAACGATCTTTCCGGAAATAATAGCTGGTGGAACACCGGGCCCCGGTACGGTTAATTGTCCAGTATAAAATAAATTGCGGATTTTCTTATTTTTAATTTTTGGCTTCCACACTGCTGTCTGTTTTAAGGTGTTAGCCAACCCATAAGCATTGCCCGCGTAGGCGTTATAATCGCGTGAGAAATCGCCGACACAGTAACTCCGTTTATAAACAAGCTTTCTATACAGATCTTTAGTCCCAGTGTATTGTTCCAAGCGTGAAAGCATACGGAGCAAATACTCTTCCCGTATTGCCTCATCATCAGAAATACCTGTGGCTAATGGCATCAACAGGAAGATGTTTTCGTGATTCTGAGGTGCTACATTTTGATCTGTTTTCGACGGACAGCAGGCATAAAAGAGTGGTTTCTCAGGCCATTTTTTTTCCTCATATATACATCTAATATGATCGTCCAGATGATGTTCAAAGAAAAGGGTATGGTGAGCCAAATTGGGAACAATCGATTTAAATCCAAGATAGTAGATCAAACTGGAGGGAGCAAATGTCCGACTTTTCCAATAGTGATCGCTATAGTTTTTGAGGTGCTGTGGGAGCAGTGATTCTATATACTGGTAGTCCGCAGAAGCGACGACAAGATCAAATTCTCTGAGTTCTCCATTTATGCGAATTGACCGGACTGCAGTATCCATAACATCGAAAGCCTCCACATTATGATTAAAATAAAAAGTAGCTCCTTGAAGCTCAGCAACCTTTTGCATGGCTAATACGAGCTGGTAAAATCCACCATTCGGGTAATGTGTCCCGAGCACATAGCCACCGTAATTCATAAGGCTATACAAGGCCGGTATATCTTTTGGAGAGGCCCCCAGAAATATGACCGGAAATTCCATCAATGCGCGTAGTCGTGGATCTGAAAAGTACTTGCTGACATACGATCTAAAATTAGTAAACAGATCCAGTTTAAAAGCACTACTTGCAATCTTGGGTGATAGAAATTCGGTCCAGCTATAACAAGGTTTATTAACAAAATCGCGCATCCCGACTTCATACTTAAATTTCGCAGCATCCATGAACTTGTCCAGTTTAGAGGCAGCTCCCGGTTCTATAGATTCGAATACCCGTCTGAGATCGTCATAAGATCCAGGAACACTGACTTTACCGGAATTAAAGACCATATCGAACTGGGGGTTAAGTGAAATCAACTGAAAAAAATCTGATGTATTATAACCAAAATCTCCAAAGAAAGATTCGATTATATCGGGCATCCAATACCAGCTCGGTCCCATATCAAATTTAAAGCCTTCAGGAGTTGAAAACTGTCTTGCACGTCCTCCGGGCTGCGCATGCTTTTCAAAAACGTGCACATCATATCCTGCCTGAGATAAATAGGCCGCGGCAGAAAGCCCCGAAAATCCCGCCCCTATTACAGCTACTTTCTTTTTCATTTTTATTATTTAGTTCCTTCTGTCTTTAGAATATCCGTAAGGAATGACCATAAAAGTTATAAAATCATATTTTGGATTGCTTCTCATTCTTTCAATGGTTTTACTTTTACTTCTTCTAATAGTTTTTCGGTTAAGATGCTTCTCTCATAAATTGCTTGATGAAAATCGCTAAGCTTATTTAACAGTCTTATTAATTCCATTTTTTCTATATAAGTCAAGTCTCCTGTTACGAGCTGGGTTGCATGCCGTATTTTTTCCATCCTTCCATCTAACGCCAACAAACCTTTATCGGTAATATGGATCATTTTGCTGCGCCGATCAGTCTCTGAGTCCTGCTGAGCTACCCAACCTTGCTTAATCAGGCGATTTATAATTGCCATACCAACAGGCTTCTCATGAATATTTCTTTTGATTAATTCCATTTTTGTCATTTCACCGAATGATCTTAATACAATCAGGTATATAAACTCTTCCTGGGTCGAAAACTCTGATCCCCAAATGGCTGCCTTTGAATAGCTCTTCGCAAATCTATTCATATGGACAATTAACGTACTGATTACACTCTCCGGACTTCGCCCTTTTTCTTTTCCCTCCCAATCAGGTTCTTCTATCAGACCTCTATCACTGTCGCCTACCCACTGCCTAAATCCTTCTGCATTATTAGGGTAGCGTTCGTTCAAATTTTCGTACTCAAACCGTTCAAGTAATGCAAGTACTTCCTTTAAAAGTGTATACTTCATCTTTTCAAATTAGAACATAAATATACTAAAAATTGTTTCAAATTTTTAAAATAAACTTATATAAGTATATTTTTATACTTTATTAATACTTCACAATACTGTCTGATCGGAATAAAACCGATATATATCTTTAAAAAAGCCCTTCCTTCGCCTCCCTTGTCGGGTAAGTATCCTACTATATCGCCATCGTAATGCGGCTAAGCCATCCACTGAGCTTTAAATAAGTTGCATTTAAATATTTGGATCAGATAGGTTGTAGTCAGTTTATTTATTTCATTTGACCAGTCATCATTGTTACACAATAACTAAAACACTTATTTGTTTTATGTGCCGGAGATTTATAAATTCGTATCCGATGGAACAAAAAAGAAAAAATAACATCAATACAGTAGTAAGACAGTTTCTTACTATAGGGGCGGTTATCCTATTGTTTCTTTCTTCCTGTCCTATCAAAACCGGCATTAGGTCACTCATGGGCCTGCCCCAGAAGGTCGAACAGACTACTAATTCGAAAGGTTCGTTTATCGGAACCGGCTACCAAAACTGTTCGAGTTCGATCTTGACTGATGCTATGGTCCAAAAAGCGGGAATACAAGACAACGATCTGCTTCCTGCAGCAATATTAACCGTCCTTGTTTTATTCTTCTGCCTCCGAGCGAGGATAAAGGAAGAATTCGTCCTTCCATACTGGAGGATCAAAAGCGTTACATCCCTACCCATCTTTCTGCGCCACCGCAAACTGATCATTTAAAATCCACATCCGCTCAAATTGATTTCCTATTGGCAGTGCCAATGGGCTGAACGTGTTTATTTTCCGTATTGATCACTTATCATATTCCAAAACTTTTATATTATGGTCAATTATCATTTGGCTATCCTCATGACTTTTGCAGCCATTGGATCTGGATATACCTATGGGCAGCAGATCCCACAGACCTTGGGCCAGCTTTGGCCAAAAGTAGAAAAAACTTATGTTGGACTTAAAGCGAAAAGTGCAGCTATAGAGTCTGCGCAGCTTGACGTCCGCGTAGTAAAAACAAATCGTCTTCCACAAGTAAAACTACAGGCCCAAAATACATATGGCACCTTTGAAGGTGCGGCTGGTGCATTTTTTCCTCAACCCGGCTTTTTCAACGTTTCGGGCAGTACGACAGGAACAGCCGGTTCCTCGGTTGCGGCCAATACATTTGGCTCTGCCACAGCCGAATGGGAGATTTTCTCTTTTGGAAAACTAAAAAAAGAATATCAAGCTGCCCAAACCATAGCCGAAAAACGTGACAGTGAACGGGCTGCTTCTATTTTAGAATTAAAAAAATCACTTGCCGAACGCTATATCACCTTGTTGTATGACCAAGTAAAGCTTAACTGGAACAATAAAAACGTACTGCGGCTCAATGAGATCCGCAAGCTGACTACCGGGCTTTCGAAGGCAGGAATCAGACCTGCGGCAGACAGCCTTCTCGCACTATCCTCATACAACCAATCATTGGGAAAAAACGAGCGCCTCACGGGGCTGAAAAATGCTGCATTGATTAAATTGACGGAGCTGTATGCTGAAGAGAATATGGATTATTCATCTTCCCTTATCCACTTTCTCGAGCCGGTTGCTTATTCAACAAAACACCTAGCTACAGTATACGAAAGTCATCCTATTTTAACCGCCTTAGAGCATCAAGCGGACTACTTTTATTACCATAGTGAGATCCAGAGAAGAGCTGCTTTGCCATCTATCCGTATTTTGGGAGGCTATGCAATCAGGGGGAGCGGCATACATCCATCAGGACTAGCATCCGGCCGCTGGAAAGACGGATTTTCCAATACGACAGCAAATTATCTGTTTGGTATCGGTGCAACTTGGAATATTACTGATCTCAAGTCAAATAGTCTACGACGCCAAGTCTATCGGAAAGATGCAGAGAGTATACGCCACCAACTTTCTCAATATCAACTGGCCATGCAATCCGACCTCAGCGCAGTGACTGCAAAAATCTTACAGCAATACAAACAAATCGAGAAGAGTTCCATCGCTATACAGCAGGCCGAGGAAGCTTACGAAATGTATCTCGCCAGGTATAAGAGCGGTCTGATAGCGTTAAGCGAAGTACTTCAGATCCGACAGCTACTCGAATCCGCTGAAAACAGCCACATCGAGGCTGCAAAGCAGTATTGGATGCTGGTTGCTCATCAATCAGCATTGACAACAGATTTTGATTACCTCTTTAACAACTTATAAGCATTAGAAAAATGAATATAATCAGATTTGCCTTGAGGAAGCCCATTTCAGTCATGATCGCCGTACTGGCAATTGTTTTCTTTTCCTACAGCACGATAAAAAAAATAAATGTCGATATATTTCCGCGTGTCGAGCTTCCAGCAATGTACATAGCCATGCCATATGGAGGTCTGTCACCATCTTACATGGATGGATTTATGGCCAACGAATTCCAAAAAGTACTGCTATTTGTCAACGGCGTCAAAAATATAGATTTTAAAAGTATTCAGGGATTGACAATGATGAAGCTGACCTTTTACCCTGGCACGGATATGTCCCAGGCGGCTGGGGAAGTTTCAGCCTCCGTTTCCAGGGCGATGGGATTTTTACCTCCGGGAGCCGTACCTCCAATTGTTGTACGATTTGATGGGAGTTCCCTGCCTGTTGGACAACTAGTTTTTGAAAGCGACCAAAGGTCCATCAATGAAATTCAGACGCTGGTCCTGACCAAAATAAGGCCTATGTTTGTAGAGATCCCCGGGATCACCGCACCGGCACCGTTTGGCGGAAATGCCCGTACGATCGTTGTCAATATCAATCCTGAACTTATGCAGGCTAGTGGTCTTAGCCCCGAAGATATTACCGCAGCAATAACAAAAAACAGTCTTCCCTCACCAGCAGGAAATATCCGTATCGGGGATAAAAATTTGATGGCACCAATTAATTCTATCGCACGAGGCCCCGAAGAGTTTCTCAACACGCCAATCAAATCCAACGGAAACAGGACCTTATATATCCGGGATGTTGCCACGGTACAAGACGCTGCAGACCAGACAACAGGCTACGCACTGATCAATGGAAAACGATCGGTATATCTTCCTGTAATCAAGAAAGCAGACGCCTCAACGCTTGAAGCCGTTAGAAATCTAAGAGAATCATTACCTAGGCTTAAAAATTTACTTCCAGAAGATGTGAAGATCAATTATGAATTTGATCAGTCAAAATACATTGAACGTTCACTTTCGAACTTGATCCACGAAGGTATGTTAGGCGCTGTATTTACAGGGTTGATGATTCTTCTTTTCCTAGGGGATACCCGAGGAGCCATTATCGTTGTCTTGACCATACCAATCGCAATTATGGCAGCTGTTATCGTCCTGTATCTTTTTGGACAGACGATTAATATCATGACCTTAAGTGGCCTGGCATTGTCCATCGGTATCCTTGTGGATGAAGCTACAGTAACTATCGAAAACATACACCAGCATATGGAAATGGGAAAACAAAAACCTCGCGCCATCCTGGATGCTTTGCTGGAAATATCCGTTCCAAAACTGCTTATTTTACTGTGCATACTTGCAGTGCTGACACCAGCATTTATAATGACGGGCATACCAAAAGACATGTTTGTACCCTTATCCATGGCTGTTGCCTTTGCCATGGTCGCCTCCTTCATTGCCTCACAGACATTCGTTCCCATCTTGGCTAACTGGATGATGAAAAGCAAGCCCCATTCAACAACTAGCACAGCACATAAAAGAGCATTCTTTGAAAAATTCAGAATCAATTATACTTACAGAATACGGAAATGGACCAAACGTTCATCTTTGTTGGCTTTTATTTACGTACTCATTTGTATCCCTATAATTGCAGTTCTGTTACCTGCAGTAGGCACTGATGTCATGCCGGTTTCCAACAGCGGAGACTTTCAGATCCGTATACAGGCACCCCAAGGTAGCCGTCTGGAAAAAACAGAGGAGATTGTACAACAGATCATGACGATTATCAGCAGAAAAGTGCCTGAAAATGGTATTAGCATTTCTTCCGCATTTGTTGGCCCTCAGCCGGCAGGTTCGCCGATCAATCCGATCTTCTTATTCACTAATTCTTCTCACGAAGCGGTACTGCAAGTCTCCATTGATCAGCAAGTGTATGCCGGTTCTATGGAGATACTGAAGGAAGATATCAGAAAAAGCGTGCAAAAGAACCATCCAGATCTAGCGTTTAATTTTGAGCCCATGGAACTGACCGAGAAAATCATGGGACAAGGCGCGTTGACGCCAATTGAAGTAAAAGTGGGTGCCCCTCAACTCAATAGCGCTTTCGAATTCGCATCCAGAATACAAAAAAATCTCAAAAAAGTTTCTTATCTACGCGATGTGCGCATTATTGAACCAATTGCATACCCTACCTTGGAAATCGAGGTCAACCGCGATCTGGCAGGGCAATTCGGATTAACAATGCAAGATATCACTCGCAGTCTTGTTGTCGCAACATCTTCTACCCGATTCACGGACAAAAATTTATGGGTGGACCCTAAATCTGGATTGGTCTTTCAGGTCCAGGTGCAGATACCAGAAGCCGTGATATCATCGGAAGAAATCCTGCGTTCACTTCCTTTAAAAAAAGGAAGTGCAAGACCGGTCCTGGAAGATGTGGCGACATTGAAAAGAGTTACATCTCCTGCTCAGGTCAACCGTAAGGGTCCCAACCGTTATGTAACTATTGTTGCGAATCTTTATGGGAGAGATTTGGGGAGTGCCTCAAGTGCTGTAGACAAAGCCATCAAGGAAACTGGAGCACCGCCACGCGGTGTCACCGTATGGACAGAGGGCACACTACAACTACTTAGCGAAACTTTAAAGAGCCTACTTGCTGGGTTAACGGTTGCCGTTGCCGTGATCTTCCTGATGCTCACAGCGTATTATCAGTCGTTCAAAGTGTCACTAATTATCTTATCTGTATTGCCGGCAGTCATTGGCGGAAGTCTAATAGCCTTATATCTGACCAATAGTACGCTTAATCTACAGTCCTATATGGGCATAATCATGTCCATCGGAGTGTCGGTCTCTAATGCTGTCCTGATGGTGAACCAAGCCGAGTTTTACCGGAAAAGCCTGCTTCTCAAACCAGATAATGCCGCGAGACTGGCAGCTTCTTCACGTTTAAGGCCGGTTTTGATGACAGCTGCGGCGATGCTTGCAGGAATGCTACCCATGGCTATTGGTCTTGGAGACGGCGCAGAGCAGGTTGCTCCGCTTGGAAGAGCGGTTATCGGCGGATTGATAGCCTCCACAGTGACCATACTGCTCCTGGTACCGCATTTCTTTTCATCGATCCTTTCACGCGCCAAAACACACAGTCCTTCACTCGACCCTGATGATCAAGAAAGTCAATATTATAGTCAAATCAACTCGCAAAATTAACATGAAAAATAAAAAAATATTTACTCCGCTAATCGGAACAGTATGCTTATTTATAGTCCTGCATTTTGTATTCACTTCCTGCTCCCAGCCGGAAGCGGTTGCCCCTTCCATCAAGGAAAGCAACAAAGAAGAACAAGCCCTGTCCAAAACAATTGCTGTCAAATTTGACAACCCTGAATATGAAATTTCGCTGCCTGGAGAACTGCATCCTTACGAACAAGTGGCGATTCATGCCAAAGTCACAGGTTTTGTGAAGCAGCTCCTCGTTGACCGTGGCACGTTTGTAAAAAAAGGCCAGTTACTCGCAGTACTGGAAGCACCTGAACTGGATCAACGTTTAAATGCTGACAAGTCTGCAGAGCAGAAGTTGTACAGCGATTACCTTTTTACCAAACAAGCCTATGAACGGCTCAAACAAGCCGCGCTCACGAGTGGTGCCGTGGCTGAAATTGAGCTCGATAAAAGTAAAAGTGCGATGGAAAGTGCACTGGCGACATACAACGCGGCAAAATCAGGCACAGCAGGAACAATTCAAATGCGTGACTACCTCAACATCAGAGCGCCATTTGACGGCATAATTACGGACAAAAATGTGTCTGTTGGCGCTTTGGTGGGTGTAAATTCCGGAGAACCTTTATTAATGATTGCTCAGGGCGACCGTCTAAGACTAACGGTATCCTTACCAGAAAAGCACGCTGCTTCAGTTCATCGCGGCACACAGGCTATCTTTACGGCCAGCTCCAGACTGGGAGAGCAATTTAGCGCAAAACTATCTAGATCTTCCACTTTGCTGGATCGGCAAGACCGGTCACTCACCATCGAGTTTGACGTTCCGAATCATGACGGGCGCCTGCAAGGAGGAGACTATGCTCAGGTCAAACTGCGTTTAAAAAGGAAAACCTCAACCAGTTGGGTACCCCAAAAAAGTATTGTCCGCGCACAATCAGGGACCTTTTTATTCACCGTCGTCCAAGGGCAAATAAAAAAGGTAATGGTCAAAGAAGGAATCCAAAGAGACAGTCTGACAGAAGTTTTTGGCCAGTTAAAAGAGGGAGATATGGTATTATCAGCACCGTCAGAAGAGACCCAGGCAGTAAACTAACATAGATAGAACAACCCAGTCCCGCACGCCACTTTGTGACATGCGGGACTAGGCATGGTCGAGCAATTGCCAAGGCGTAAGATCCAGCAGTAATCCCACGCCTTTCGATCAACCATCTATGTCTGAAGTTTTTAAGGTCATGTGCCGAAGTCTTGCATAAAATACCTTATTTTTACGGTATATAAAAGGTGACAACCAACCTCCGATTGGACTGGCAAACAACCTAACTGTTAGAAACCTTCAGAAGTGTTTGTGATAAGCTCAATGACAAAAGACAGAAATATAGATCAGTCATAGCTTTATGAGACTAGCGATTTTGATGCGATTAACGAAATGAGACACAACTTTACGTTATTATTTGAAACACGATTATGTTACATAAAACTTTTATTCTAATTTGCTTGATCTGCGCATTAACCATTTGCTGCTCGCCACAGAAAGTGATCGAACGTGCCGGCAGCAGACATATTGAACTCACCGAGGGGCAAGAAAGTCCAGTGAAAGGATCTCCCATACGTGTCAAATTCAAAGGTATTTCGGAAGATAGCCGTTGCCCCCAAGGGGCAAATTGTATTTGGGCAGGAGTTGCGGTTGCTCAGATCGAAATAAGGGATCAATCAGCGGAGCCTGTCATATTGGATCTTGCGACAACCGACTTACAGCAAAGCGGGTATCAGAAATCAGCAATATATAAGAGTTATAGCTTTTCGTTACTGAGTGTTGATCCTTACCCAACTCAACAGCATGCCGTGCACACGCTTAAAGGAAAATACAAAATTGCCATTACGGTACAAAAGCAGTAACTATGGAATAGATCAAAACATAAAATTATTTTTTTGGTTTTGGGAGCTCTTTAATCCAGATATTTTTAAAGTCTATGGGCTGCCCCTCACTTTGCAATGCAATAAATCCACTGCTCAGCAGTTTGCCGTCAATCTTAATTTTAGGGTCGTAGCCATTGGCAACTCCCCCACCGATTTGAGGTTTTGAATATTGCAGGACAGTATCACCATTAATGATATGTTTGATCAACGAATCACCGAGCACGATCAATTCTCCGCGTACCCATTGGTCTCCATCAAAAGTCTCAGAAGTCGAATTTAAGCAATGCGAAGCAGCAATCTCCCCTTGGTATACAACATTGGTCCCGGGAGAGCACATATTACCTGTGGGTCTTGGCTGTCCATCTCCCAGTCCTCCCAAAAGTTGCATCTCGATGGAAATAGGCCAATCTTGCTCCTTCAATATGGTTCTGGGATCTTGAGAATGAAACATAATACCGCTATTACGTAATGTATAGGATGGTGCTCCCCGATGAAGATCACCCACAAAACGGTACTCAAATTTTAAATGATAATGCGAAAACGGTGTGTTATAATACAAATGACCAAACTGATCATTGAAATCGCCATACTGATCATACCTGATCTTAATCATGCCCTCCTCAACCCTAAAGGTACGACCGTAATTTACACCAAAGTCATGATGGTGAATTTTGACAAACCAATTGTGAACATCCTTGCCATTGAATAGAGGCTTCCACCCGTTATCGTCACGCGGGCCCTTCATTCCGGAACAGCTCCCGAAAATAAAACCCGTAACTAAAATTGCAATAAAAAATCTCTTCATTTGAAAAGTCATTAGTTTAAACTGGAAAGTAGACCACAAGATATTCAATTAAAGGTTGCCCGTCAAGTTTTTCTCTGCAGATCAACCGGCTTTAGCCATCAGCTGGCAGAAAAAATCCATTATTGGAACATAAATGAGTACCTTCGATTGAAGAAGTGCGGGGATGACAAAAACATCCGCGCTTAATAACTGTTTAATACCTAAGCGAGTACATTTTAATGGATAACGCCCCGGATAACAAAGCAAAGATAAACGTAACGGATTTTATGAAAACGAAAGCTGAAGAGAACGCCTATCTCCCGGTAGCTTGGGAATTCTGCGAAATGATTAAGGAACAGATCGACAAAAAAACTACCGGCAAAATATTCTATTTTGACTCACCTGAGGTGATCGGTGAAGCCCAAGGCATCATTATCCATATGGACGAGGAAAAAGGAAAAGGGGTATTTATCAACATGGATAATGGTATGCGTATAAGAATAGACCGCATTATAACACTTTTTGGGAAGATAGGTGCGGCTTATGAAGAATATAATGCATTTGCTGACGCGTGCATGGATTGCAATGGCGGGTATACCAAAGAGGAGTTGGAGGATATGTAACCGACTAAGACTATGTTAAAAAGATAAAATGCAAAATAGAGCAGAAGATCATTTAATTTGAAGTCACGATTGGAAGTTTAAAGCCTTGTTTTTCTACACCCATAGCGACAAGCGTCCGAAAACTTTTGATATTGTCATTTCCAAAGAATATTTTGCGCGTGAGCTTCTCGTATTCAGCCATCGATTTTATGACGATGACAAGGAAGAAATCAGTTTCGCCGGTAACATAATAACATTGTTGGGTCTGTAAAATGAACTGTGTCAAGGGGTGATTTCCAGCCCCGCGGGGCTGGAAATCACCCCTTGCGCTTACCGCAAATCTAGCACCATTCTCCCGGGAAACCAAATCGCCAGTTTTTGTGC
>Ga0182748_1000308_pt1 | contig 54590 bp, 52 predicted proteins | sample eDN3rd37CKraftOP_FD_128877 | JGI IMG/M metagenome (GOLD analysis project Ga0182748, IMG submission 128877) | Enriched Organic Plus compost microbial communities from Emeryville, California, USA - eDNA 3rd pass 37_C Kraft OP (version 2) (version 2) ... | reverse complement strand
TTCGTCGTAGATCGGATTGTAGAGCAGGGTGCCGAACGCCTTGAGCATCTCGTGCCGGGCGGTGTTCGGTTCTTCCTGCGGAATGGCGCGCAGCAGCGCCTCGTTGCGGGCGACGATCCCGGCTCGGAATTCCGGGTGGCTCATGATCATCAGATCGTCGTTGAGGATGCCGCGCAGCACCCGTTCGCCGACTTCCTCACTGGTCATGAACAGGCTGGGGTCGGCGCCCGGGCGCGGAGGCCGCCGATAGGCGGGACCGCCGTCGCCGGTCGCTTCGTTGCGCAGGTGGGACGGCCGTACGTCGAACGTCGTCTGGCCGAGGCTGGTCTGCACCGGTCCGGGGAAGAAGACGGAGGCGCGGATCGGCGTTCCCTTGAGGTCGGTCGCGAGCGACTCCATCATGCCTGCGACGGCGAACTTGGCGGTGCAGTAGAGCCCCGCACCGCCGACCGCGGAGAAGCCGCCGGTCGAGGAAGTGGCGACCACATGGCCCGGCTCGCCATGGGCCAGCATGCGCGGCAGCATGGTGACGAGGCCGTTGATCGTCCCGCCGACATTGACCCCCATGCAGAAGTCCCAGTCCTTGTAGGTCGCCTCCTGCATCGGGACGATCACGCCCACGCCCGCGTTGAGCACCAGCAGGTGGACCTTGCCGAAACGCGCCTCGGCCTCGTCGGCCGCCTGCACCCATTGCTCGCGGCTGGTGACGTCGAGCGGAATGCCGTGCACGTCGAAATTGGTGTCGCTGAAATGCTCCTTCAGCGCTTCGTCGAGGGCGTCCTTGCGGATGTCGGCGATGGCCACCTTCATTCCGGCCCTGGCGAAGGCCTTTGCCATGCCCAGGCCCATGCCGCTGGCCCCGCCGGTGATGAACGCGGTCTTACCCTGCACGTCCTGCATGTTCGTGGCTCTCCTTTGAAAGGGCCGTCTTGCGCGACCTTGTCCTTCGACATGAGAGGTGCGGCGCGCGTCATTGCGGCAGCCGGCCCTCGGGCAAGGGGTATAGCTGCGCCCCTCCCGGCAGAAAGGGGACAAATTGTAATAGCGCAATGACTTGGCAGGCACGTCCGGTCGCGGCCCGGTGGGCCGGATATTAGCCGGTTGGGGGCGGGCTAGGGGTCAGCGCTGACGGTTGGCGCGGACCGGCACCGGGCGAGGGACCGCGCCCTTGCGCTCCATCGCGCGCTGGCGGATGCGGCCGGGCCGTACCGGCTGCTGCGGCACCGGCGCGGGGAGATTCATTTCGTTGTGCACGGCCTCCAGCTTCACCCGGCTCTCCTCGTCGAACGGGGCGAACAGCACGAGTCGCTGGGTCGGCGACTGTTCGAGCGTGAAGGACGTCTGGCGGAACGCGATCCAGCCGATGTCGTCGTGATATTCCGCGTTCACGCTGTCGTAGCAGGATTTGACCGTGGACTCGGTCCAGAACTCGCGGAAGACGTCGGATTTCTCGTGCATCTCCGCAATGATGCTTTCGAACGAGCTGGGATCGCTCGCCCGGCTGTAGTCCCATTTGAAGCGGGCGATGCAGCGGCGCACCTCCTGCCGGAACATCTCCTCGTTCTCGCGATATTTCTCGTCGAGCAGGAGGATCTTGAACAGGTTTCGCTCCGACGGCGCGACAGCATCCCAATCGCGCAGCACGCGGGACGTGAGCTTGTTCCAGCCGATGACCGTCCAGTCCGGCAGCATCAGCATGGCCGGGACGTTGAGATAGTCGAGCAGCTGCTGGACCTCCGGACTCACCTTGCGCTCGCAGCCGGGGTCGAGTGGAGCGGGGCGCCCCTGGGCCAGCGAGAACAGATATTCGCGTTCGTCCCGGCTCAGCCGCAGCGTCCGGCTCAGGCGCTCGAGCATATGGGCGGAAAGCTGGACATCCCGGCCCTGCTCGAACCACGTGTACCAGGTGACGCTCATCCCGGTCAGGCTCGCCACTTCCTCGCGGCGCAGACCCTGGGCACGCCTTCTGCCGCCCGCTTTCAATCCCACATCCGCAGGCGCGATCCTGGCGCGCGCGCATTTCAGGAATCGGGTGAGCTCGTCCCGCCGTCCCATAGTTGCCCTCTCCACTTGGCTCGATCTCCTTCCTTAGCCTTGCCCCGGCCCGAAACAAAGGCCTGAGGCAAACCTCCCCGTCTCTCTTGCCCCGCGGTTGCATGGACCGACCTCGGCAGAGCCGCGGCCGGCCCCATGGGTTCAGGCCTTCTCCTGCTCGCGTCCCTGGCTGAACATCTTGGTGCGTTCGCGCGCCCAGTTCTGGAGCGCCTCGGTCCGTTCCTTCACGCCTTCGGGATCCGATTCGATCGGTGGGATGGAATTGAGGATGTCGTCGAAATGCTTCTGCAGATGCTCCCGCACCTCCGGATAGGGGATGATGTAGAGCTGCTCGGCCTCGATGCCCTCCTTGACATGCTGGGCGAGGACGATCGGATCCATGCCGTGGCGATGGATGCTGTGGAGCGAGGCGATCGTATCCTCATTCTCGAGATAGCCGGTGTTCTTGAGATGGGCGGGCCGTACCTTGGTCGCCTCCGCGATGTTGGACCGGATATTGGCCGGGCAGAGCACCGATACGCCGATCCCATATTTCTCCAGCGCCATGCGGTAGCTCTCCATGAGATTGATCACCGCGGCCTTGGCGGCCGAGTAGATCGACGCCGCGGCGCTGCCCTGGAAACCGCCGACCGAAGAGGTGGTGACGATATAGCCGCCCTGGTTGGCCCTGATCATGCGCGGGACGAAGGTGACCATGCCGTTGACCACGCCGCCCAGATTGACGCCGAGCAGCCAGTCGTAATCGTCGTAGGTCGATGCCTCGGCCGGCCCGAAGCTGTTGACCCCGGCGGTGTTGAACAAAAGCTGCGGCGGCCCGCCGAATACCCGCTCCACCTCGTCGGCGGCGCGCGCATAGGCTTCGCGGTCGGTGATATCGAGCTGGATGCCATGGGCCTCGATGCCGCGGCCGCGGAGCTCGGCGAGCGCCCGGTCGATCGCGTCCTGGCGGATGTCGGCGATGACGATCCTGCAGCCGGCCTCGCCGAAGACCTGAGCCTGACCGAAGCCTGCGCCGTTGGCGCCGCCGGTGATGAATGCGATCTTGCCTTGGAAATCCTTCATTGCCTCTCTCCGAACTAATCTGTCTCTCTTGTCCCTACCGTCTCGGCGGCCCTGACGGTTTGACCTTGCTTGTACCGGCCCTTTGCAGGGCCCCAATGACCTAGCGCAATGGCGCCGTCCGCCGGTCGCTTCCCTGCCGCCTGGCCCTCATCAGACGAGCGCCCCCAGCCGCTCTGCACTGACGGCATCGACCGGGGCGAAGATGACGAGCCGCTGGGTCGGGCTCTGCTCCACCGCATAGGAGGTGTGCTGGAAGGTGATGCGGCCGACCGGTTCGACTTCGACCGACTGGACCCCCTCCGAATAGGAGACGACTTCCGATTCCTCCCAGCACGCCCGGAAGGCCTCGCACTGCTCCTTCATCTGCCGGATGATCGCCTCGAATACCTCGGGGTTGGTGGCCCGGCTGTAATCCCATTTGAAGCGCGCGGTGAGTCGGCGGACGAGATCGCGATATTCCTGCTCGTCCTCCCGATAGTCTTCCGAGAGTAGCAGGATCTTGAACAGGTTGCGTTCGCTCGGGGCCAACTTGCCATAGTCGCGGAAAATCCTGGCGACGAGCCGGTTCCAGCCGATCACCGTCCAGTCCGGAGTCATCACCAGCGCCGGAACCGACAGGCTGTCGAGCATATGCTGCACGCTCGGCGCCACTTCCTCGTCGGGAGGCAGGGCGAGCGGAGCGGGCCGGTGCTGGGCGAGGGCGAACAGATATTCGCGTTCCTGGGGATTGAGTCGCAGGACCGTGCTCAGGCGCTCCAGCATCGCCGCGGAAAGCTGGACCTCGCGCCCCTGCTCGAACCAGGTGTACCAGGTTACGCTCATGCCCGCGAGCGAGGCGACCTCCTCCCGCCGCAGGCCTGTCGCGCGCCGACGTTCACCCTGGGGCAGCCCCAGTTCGGAGGGCTTGATGCGCGCCCGCGCCGCCTTGAGGAAGCGGGAGAGTTCTTCGCGCTGAGTCATGGCCTTTGAACGTCCGGGGCCGGCAGCCGGACGCCCTTCGCGTTCGCGGTGCTCCGGCGCTTTCCCGCGAGGGAGTCCCGAGGAAGCTTAGAGGGAAGGCCTTGCCCGGGCAATGCGACGCGCATCGTCTCAGCCCGCTGCCGCGATTTCCTCGAAGAGGGCGCGGACGTCCTGCGGCACCGGCTCGGGACGGATGCCGCTCGGTCGCTCCGGATCGGGAACGGCCCAGACCCGCTTCTCCGTGCATTCGACGCACGAGGTTCCGTCCAGCAGCAGGCGATGCTCGACGGTGAAGCTGGTGCGACCGAATTCGGGCGCCATGGTCTCGATGGTGACGTCGTCGCCATAGCTGGTCGGGCTGAGGAACCGCGCCGACACGTTGACCATGGGGAAACCGACGGTGCCGAGGTCGGCCAGCATCGCCCGTTTCTTTCCCAGCCCCGCCTTTTCGAACAGCAGGATGGTGCTTTCGGTGAACATGTCGAAATAGCGGGGAGCGAAGACGATCCCCGCCGGGTCGCACTGGCCCCATTCGATGCGATGGGTTCGGACTAGGAAAGGTTTCTTCACGTCGCTCTCCGGAAAGACAGGCTGCCGCGGCGCTCGGCGAAGCGCCAGCCCTCGGCGGTCAGGGCAAATCGATCATGATATTCCCCGACCAGCGGCGGTCCCGGATCGAGGATCGGGAGTCCGCCGTCCGGGTCGGGGGTGCCGGTGAACAGCAATATCCTGCTCTCGGCCGAGGCCTGCGCCGGCCCCTCCACGGTGACGACGATATTGGCGCAGACGTGGCGGCCCGCCCGCGGCGGGCGGGCGCGGAACGAGTCCAGCAGGGCCTGCCTTCCGACGATCGGCTGATCGGGGGCGGTGGGCCGGGTCATCAGCCCGTCCTCGGTGTAGAGGGCGACGACCTCCTCCCACCGTCCCCGATCGTTGAGGTTCGCATAGAGGTTGATGAGCCTCGTGCATTCCCACTCGATCGCGCGCCGTTGTTCCGGACTCATCCCTCGGGGAAACCTTCCCGGGCACGGCTGTTGTCGATCTCGATCGGCTTGCCGGTCACCGGATGGCTGAAGTGGAACGGAACGATGTCCGTCGCCGGCCACAGGCGCGGACGCGGTTCGATGAGGGCGTCGGGGCCGAGCGGATCCTCGGGATAGGTCTTGCTCGCCATCGCGATGAAGTCGATCGGGGTCTTCGCCCAGCCCTCGACAAAGCTGCCGTGCCAGAACGGGAAGTAGCGCAGGGCCTTGATCTTCCAGATGCCGTCCTCGCGGACATATTCGTTCTCGTAGATTCCGCCTTCCCACCAGGCGCGCTGCTGGCCTTCCGCGGTTTCGTGCAGGCCGGCCTGCATCATCGATCGGCCGCGGACCTTGGCGGTCTTCCGGTCCGGTTCGACGTCGACGATCATCTGCAGCTGCGGATGGTCGAGCAGCCAGCCGTAGCGGGGGCCGTTGTGCCCCTGGGTGAACTGCTTCTGGAAGCGTTCGATGTAGAGGCGACGGACGCCGGCCTTGCCCTTGTAGATGCCGCCGAGGAACCAGACCTCGCCCTCGTCGGAGAACAGGTCCACCACCTCGTTATACTGCGACTTGTCGATGAAGTAGCCGTAAGTGTACTGCAGCCGTCGGACCGCATGGATGTCCTGCTGGATGCCGAGCTGATGCTCCAGTTCGTCGACGCGCTGGCGCAGGGCCGCCAGATCCTCTTCCACCGCCATTTTCTTCTCCTTTTTCCTGTCGTTAGCTCACCGTCTCGCCGGACGCGATGACACGGCCATAGGGTCTTCGCGCCATTGCGAAAACGAAGATCGCGGGAATGCCCATCATCACGCCCATGAAGGACAATGAATAGCGGATATTTTCGGGTCCGAAGACCATGTCGCTGAGGGCGCCGACGATGAACGGGCCCAGCCCCATGCCGACCACGTTCATGACGAACAGGAACAGGAAGGTCACCTGCCCGCGCAGGTAATTGGGGGTCACGGTCTGCAGCGCGGCATTCTCCGGTGCGGCTGCCATGATCGAGGTCATGTTGGCGATCAGCGCGCATCCGACGGCAAGCCACGGATCCGGCATCAGCGGAAAGGCGATCCCGAACGGCACCGAGACCAGGGTGCTGAGCACCACGACGCGCAGGTTGGCGTCATGCACATTCCGCTTCCACAGATGCTCGACGAACATGTTGCCGATCAGCAGGCCCAGCGGCATCGCGAGGAAGACGGCGAGGCCGGTGACGATGCCGACCTGGGTCGAGGACCATCCGAACGTGCGCATGAAGAAGGACGGCTGCCAGCTGCTGGTGCCGAACATCTGGGCCGAACGCATGCCCATGCCGATGAAGAGCGGCAGGTAGATGAGCTTGTTGCGCGCCACCAGCTTGAACACCTCGGTAACCGGCGCCGACGCCCTCGCCGGGCCGCCGCGACGCTTCGGTTCGGGCACCGAAGCCATGATCGCCGCAACCACCAGGCCGGGGATCGCGACCAGCATCAGCACCGTCTGCCAGCCGCGCAGTTGCCCGAAGATGGGAAGGCTCATGGTCGGGTTCTGCGCCACGAAGGCAATGACCCAGGCGCCGAGGATCAGCGACAGGCCCTGACCGGCGACGAAGCCGATCTGCATCACCGAAATGGCGCGTGGCAGGCGGTGTGGCGGGAAATAGTCGGACAGCAGCGAATAGGCCGAGGGGCCGCTGGTGGTCTCGCCGACGCCGAGCCCCATCCGCGCCGCGAACAATTGCCAGAAATTGGTGGCAAGGCCGCAGGCCATCGTCATCACGCTCCAGATCGTGATGCCGGCGGTGAGGATCAGTTTTCTGCTCTTGCGATCGACCAGGCGCGCGACGGGAAGGCCGAGGATCGCGTAGAAGAAGGTGAAGGCGAAGCCCATGATCAGGCTCATCTGCGTGTCGCTGAGCTGCAGATCCTGCTTGATCGGCTCGACGAGCAGCGTGAGAATTCCCCGGTCGAGGAAGTTGATCATCACCGCCAGGGCGAGCGCGAACACGCAATACCAGCCCTGGGAGGAGGGCGGATAGGGCTCTGCCGTCGCGGGGGACGGCGCAGTAATGTCGTCGCGGTCGACCCGCTTGATCAGCTCCATCTCGGCCTCTTCTGCTGCGGTTTTCTGCGCAGGCGGGATGCGTTAGCCGCGGCCCCCGGGGTCCGCCAGTGCGCTGCCTGTTCTAGTATTCGGACTAACAGCCTGGCCCGCCGTCACCCCGCCGGGGAGGCGCCGGGAGGCTATCAAGCTGGTATTGGAGCTACTATCAGGCTGCATTGACTGGTTGGGCCGGACGGCTTTCGCCAGAGCGGGAACAATCAAACGCGATGGAGGACAAGGGTGGCTGACAAGGTATTCGTAACGTGCGCGGTGACCGGCAGCGCCGCCGTGCCCAATCACGACAATTTCCCCAAGACCACCAGGGAAGTGGCGGAGCAGGGACTGGCGGCGGCCGAAGCGGGCGCCGCGATCCTCCACATTCACGTCCGGCATCCCGACGGGAGGCCCTCGCAGGAGCTCGAGCATTATCGCGAGGTTGTCGGGCTGATCCGCGAGAAGAACAACGAGGTGATCCTCAACGTCACCACCGGTCCGGGCTGTACCTGGAAGCAGAGCGAGGAGGATCCGTCGGTCTGCGGGCCCGGCACCCTGATGTTCACCGCCGAGCGGCGGCTCGAGCATATCCTCGACCTCAAGCCCGACATGTGCACGCTCGACATCTGCACCATGCAGCTGTGGGGCGGCGTCGCGATCAACCTGGATCCGATGATCACCAAGATGGGCCACATGATCCAGGACGCCGGCGTGCTTCCCGAGATCGAGTGTTTCGAGGCCGGCGATTTTGTCTTCGCCGACGACCTCATGGCAAAGGGCGCGATCCCGAAGAACGTTCCCTTCACTTTCGTGCTGGGAACCAAGTACGGCCTTCCGGCGACTCCGGAAGCGATGATGTACGCTCGCAACCAGATCCCGCGCGGCGCGCATTTCACCGGCTTCGGCGTCAGCCGCCACAGCTTCCCGATGGCCGCGCAGTCGATCCTCCTCGGCGGCAACATCCGCGTCGGCTTCGAGGATACGATCTATCTGCGCCGCGGCCGCAAGGCCGAGACGAATGCGGACCTCGTGCGCTGGGGCATCGACATCATCGAGAAGCTCGGCAAGGACGTCGCCACCGCGGCCGAAACGCGGGAGATGCTCGGCCTCACCAAATAGGGCGGCGCCGGCGCGCTGAGGATGTCCGGGACGCCCGGACGCCCTCCGGTTCCCGTCCCGCGCCGTCGGGCGCGGCGGGGATCGCGTCTCCCTCTTGCCCGAGCGCCCCGGATCGGCAATGCCACCGCCCAATGCTGTGACAGATCGGACGGCCGCCAGAATGCCACCCAAAGCCCCAACCGCAGCCGTGAAGTCGGCCATGCGGACGCTGGATATCCTCGAACTGCTGGTCCAGCAGCAACGGCCGATGGCCGCGAACGAGATTGCCGCGTCGCTGGCGATCCCGGTCAGCAGCCTCGCCTATCTGCTCGCGACCCTGGTCGAACGCGGCTATCTTGAGCGCTCCGGCCGCTTCTACCTGCCGGGGGAGGGGCTGAAGCGCCTTACCGCCGCCCGGCAGCCGAGCCTCGCCGACAGGACGGCGCCGATCGTGCGTGCGCTGCGGATGCAGCTCAACGAGACCGCTACCTTCTTCGTGCGCCGCGGCCATGAGATCGAGGCGCTGACCAGCGAGATCGGCCAGCACGACCTGCGCTATGCCCTGGAAGTGGGGCAGCGCGGGCCGATGCACAGCTTCTCGGCCGGCAAGGCGCTGCTGGCCACCATGCCGGAGGAGGAACTGGAGGCCTATCTCCGCACGGCGCCGCGGCCGGCCTTCACTCCCTATACGATCACCGATGCGGATGCCCTGCGCCGGGAAATCGACGAGGTCCGGCGAACCGGCATCGCCCACACCCGCGAGGAACATACACTGGGGATCATCACCATCGGCTGCGCCGCGGTCGTGGACGGGGAGGCGCTGGGCGCCTTCAGCGTGGCGATCCCGGCACCCCGGTTCGATGCCGCGCTCGACGCCAAGGTGACCAAGCTCCTGCGCAAGTCGGTGGACCTGCTGCGGACCGGGGCGGCCGCGTCCGACCCCGAGGACGACCGGGACCTCGCAGCCGCCGGCTGAACCCCGCAGCTGCCCCCGGCACGCGGGCACCTCATCAACCCAAAAGGAAAGGGCGGCCGGATCGCTCCGGCCGCCCTTCCTTTTCGATCTGTGCGGATCAGGCGTTGACCAGTTCCGCAGCCTTGGTGCGCCAGCCCTCCGCATAGGCGTCACGCGCCACTTCGGAGTAGGGCGCGGGGCTGACGGTGGCCTTGATCTCCGTCTGGACGTGCCGCTCGACCGTCGGCTTGGCGGTGCCGCCGTCCGGCTCGCCCCACAGCAGGGTCACCTGCGTGCCCGGCTCCGCATATTTCTCGTCGAGGATCGCCAGCGTCAGCATGCGGCCCTCGTTCGAGCTGTAGCCGATCCAGGTCGAAACGCCGACCGGCTTGCCGTCGACGAGCACCTGGTCATAGGGGTGCATCGAATAGACGGCCGACGGGAACTCGAAGAATTTCGCCCGGTCACCGCGCTGGAACATCGAGCTCATCACCCGCAGCACGTCCTCGTTGTCGAGAGCGAGCGTCACCTTCTTCCGGTGCGGCCCGCCGGCGATCTTCTCGAGCGCCTCGCGGCCGATGAAGTCGTGGTCGAACTTCACGAAGAAGCCGTAACCCAGATCCCAAGGGGTGAGGTAGTAATCCTCGATGTTCTCGGAGACGAGGCTGCCGCCGATCGAGGCCTTGCCGCCATAGGATTCGGCCGAGATCCACTCGCGGAACGCCTTGGAGCCTTCGCCGGTGTAATAGGCCGGAAGCGGGGAGGGGATCCAGGCGGACTCGAGGGTGTTGGACGAATAGGCGCGGCCGCCCACCAGGCGCAGTCCGAACTCCTTGCCGGCCTCGACCAGCGCGTTGAGCACCGCATCGCGATCTTCCCACGGACCGAAAAGCTCGAAGCCGGGCTGGCCGGCCATGCCGTGACGGAGCGCGCGGACCTTCTTCCCGCCGATCGTCATCCAGGTCATGTTGAAGAACTTGAGTTCCGGCGGGGTTTCGCCGAGCACCTTCTCCATGGTCTTCATCGCGTTCGGACCCTGGATCTGGTAGCGGTAGTTCTTGCGCTTGCCGTCGGTGCGCAGCGCGGTGCGCTCGTCGCGCTCGACCTTCACGTCATAACCGCCGGTCGCGGCATGGAACTCGACCCACTCGATCACCGGGGCGCGGCCGACCAGGCTGAACCTGTTCTCGTCGAGATAGAAGAGGATGACGTCGCCGATGACATAGCCCTCGGGGGTGACCGGAACGAACTGCTTCGCCTTGTCGACGGTGAAGCCCTTGAAGCTGTTGACGCCCAGATAGTTGAGCATCTTGAACGCGTCGGGGCCGGTCACCTCCAGCTCAACCATGTGGTAGGACTGGTTGTAGATCACGCAGCTGTGCTGCCACGCCCACTGTTCGTCGCGCCAGTTGGTATATTCGGCCGGCACACCCGGATATACGTTGGGGCCGGTCTGCTGGTTGCGCAGAAAGTCGACGATATTGTCCTTGCTCTGCAACAGCGCTTCCAGACTTCCACTGCTCATTCTCGATCTCCTAAGCGGTTATCCAAATCTCGCTGAGCACCCTCGCCACCATGCTCGCCCTCTCGGCGGGCGCTCATTTTCATAAGAGCGAATGGTTCGCCTATATGAAATCGACGGAGTCTTCCAGCCCTTTGTTACCGGGTCCGGGTGCTGCGTTTCATGCTCCGCTCGCGCGCGCGATGCAATCGCCTATCGAAGCCGCGCCGCGAGGGCGCCCGGGCATCGGAAGAGCCTGTTACTTCCACTTCCCTTGAAGATGGGGGGAGGGGGGTACTAGGTGGGAGCAGATGGGCGCCCGGACAGGGTCGCAAGGTCTGCCCATGCCGACGGGATCCATCCGGTTCCCTCGAGGCAGGTCTTCTAGCAGAGGAAGAGCAATGAAGAGCTACACCAAGCATTATATCGACGGGCAGTGGGTCGAGAGCGAAGGCGGCCGCCGTCATGTCGTCGTCAATCCGGCGACCGAGGAGCCGGCAAGCGAAGTCACTCTCGGCACCGCCGCCGATGTCGACAGGGCGGTGAAGGCCGCGCGCCGGGCTTTCGAGAGCTTCTCGCAGACGAGCCGGGAGGAGCGCGTCGCGCTGCTTCAGCGGATCATCGGCGAATATCAGAAGCGGATCCCCGATATCGCCCAGGCGATCTCGGAGGAAATGGGCGCTCCGATCTCGATCGCGCAGACGGCGCAGTCGGGCTCCGGCATGGGCCATCTCGCCTCCACCGTCGAAGCGCTGCAGGGGTTCTCGTTCGAGGAGTCCACGGGCAAGAACAAGGTGGTCTACGAGCCGATCGGCGTCGTGGCGCTGATCACGCCCTGGAACTGGCCGATGAATCAGATCGTCGCCAAGGTCGCCCCGGCGCTCGCCGCGGGCAATACCGTGATCCTGAAGCCTTCGGAGCAGACTCCGGGCTCGGCGGCCATTTTCGCCGAGGTGCTCGATGCCGCCGGTGTTCCCGCCGGCGTATTCAACCTTGTCCAGGGCGACGGCCCGGGAGTCGGTGAGGCGCTCGCCAAGCATCCCGACATCGACATGATCAGCTTCACCGGTTCGACCCGCGCCGGAATCATGGTCGCCAAGAATGCGGCCGACACCGTCAAGCGCGTGCATCAGGAACTTGGCGGCAAGTCGCCGTTCATCGTGCTCCCGGGGACGCCGCTCGACCTGGCGCTGCCCGGCGGCGCGGGCGGCGTGCTGCTGAACTCGGGCCAGAGCTGCGTGGCTCCGACCCGCTTCCTCGTGCACCGCTCGCAATATGAGGAAGCGCTCTCCAAGCTGGCGGAGATCTTCGGCAGCCAGGCCGTCGACGATCCGTCCAAGGAGGGCGGACATATCGGCCCCGTGGTCAACAAGGCCCAGTTCGAGAAGATCCAGGGGCTCATCGAGAAAGGCATCGAGGAAGGTGCGCGGGTGGTCGTCGGCGGTCCGGGCCGGGTCGAAGGCAAGGACAAGGGCTATTTCGTCAAGCCGACCGTGTTCGGCGATGTCAGCAACGACATGACGATCGCGCGCGAGGAGATTTTCGGCCCTGTGCTGGTGGTGATCCCCTATGACAGCCTCGACGAAGCCGTGAAGGTCGCCAACGACACCGCCTATGGGCTCGGCGCCTATATCGCCGGCGATCCCAACGTGGCCAAGACGATCGTCCCCAGGCTCCGGGCGGGCAGCGTCTTCGTCAACGCCGGCGGGCTCGACTTCAACTCGCCGTTCGGCGGGTACAAGCAGTCGGGCAACGGCCGCGAGTTCGGCAAGTTCGGACTCGAGGAATTCATGGAGATCAAGTCGGTGATCGGAGACGTTCCGGCCGACGCCCCGCCGGCCGAGGTTGCCGGCTGACACGCCTGATCCGAGTGAACGGAGGGGCCCGGCTTCCGCGAGGAGGCCGGGCCCTTTTTCATTGCCGCCCATATGGCTAGGCGGCGGGCGCACCCCGACCTGCGCCGCGGTAACCTTGTCTTTTGGTCTCAATTTAACCCTCTGCACCTAGGCGTCCTTCGCGTGGGAGGTGCACGTGCGGGCTGGCCGTTTCTCGAGGGTGGCTGATCTGGGTCAGGAACCCGTCAAGCCGCTGTCTTTCGCAAAGCTTCTGGCGTGCGACATCATGCCCGCGCACAAGCATTACGACGCGCGCATCGCCCAGGACCGCGTACGGACGCTGGCGCATTCCGCCGCCTTCCTCCTGATCTCGCACCTGGTGAGCGCGACCCTGATCCTGCTGACGGCGGTGGGACGCTCGGGCCTGACCCGGGAAACCCTTTCGATCTGCCTGCCGCTGCTCCTGCTGCTGGTGCTCGACCTCATCTTCTGGGGCATGATCCGGCAGCAGCGGACGCGGCGGCTGGAGCCGGCGACGGTGGTCCGGATCGCGGCGGCTTATTGTGCGCTCAACGCGGCAATCTGCCTGTTCATGATCCAGCCGGCGCTCGACGCCGCCGACGGCTATCCTGTGGTCTATGCTGCGCTGGTCGCGAGCTTCCTCCTCAGCATACCCGCCTTCCTCAGCATTCCGGTGCTGGTGCTCGAAGCCTATGTGTTTGCGCTGCTCGAGCTCGCCATTCTCGGATTGCCCGTCGAGCTGCTGGGCGCGGTCGCGGCCGTGGGGGGCTGCCTGCTCTGGTTCAGCCTCATCGTCGCCCGCGACTTCATCCTGATGGTCGGCCGCCGGCTGAACACCGAATGGCAGGCCGAAAAGGCGCGGCGCTTCGTCGCGGAGTTCGAGCAGAGCGGGCAGGGGTGGTTCTGGGAGACCAATGCCGACGGCGAACTGCTCTACATCTCCGACCAGCTTGCCGAGGACCTCAAGAAGCATCCCGGCGAGCTGCTCGGCCGTCGCTTCACCGACCTGCTGTCGGTGGAGGAGACCGATTCGCCGGAAGCACTCGAACGCACTCTGGGCTTCCACCTCTCCGCGCGTTTCCCCTTCTCCGAAGTGACGGTGCGCGCGAACACCGAGGAGGAGGTGTGGTGGACGATCTCCGGATCGCCCAATTTCGACGAATATGGCAAGTTCCTCGGCTTCCGCGGCATCGGGACCGACCTTACCGAGAAGAAGAAGTCGGCCGCCGAGATCAGCCGGCTGGCGCGCTACGACTCGCTCACCGGGCTGCCGAACCGGGCGCAGATGCGCCAGACGCTGGAGGAAGCGCTTCGCAACGCCGTGCGGCGGCGCAAGGGCTGCTCCCTGTTCCTGATCGACCTCGATCGGTTCAAGAACGTCAACGATACGCTCGGCCACCCGGTCGGCGACCTGCTGCTGCGGCAGGTCGCGCAGCGCCTGACCAGCGTCGTCGGGGAACAGGGGCAGGTCGGTCGTCTCGGCGGCGACGAGTTCATGGCCGTGTTCCCGGGCATGGACGAATCGACCATACTCGCCGAACTGTCCAAGCGCCTGATCAGCCAGGTGTCGATGCCCTATCTGATCGAGGGCCACAACATCTCCATCGGTGCCTCGGTGGGGATTGCGATCGCCCAGCCGACCGGGTCCAACCTGGACTCGCTGGTGCGGGATGCCGATCTTGCGCTCTACGCGGCCAAGGCCGACGGACGCGGAACCTGGCGTTTCTTCGAGGCCGAGATGCATTCGGAAGCGCGCGAGCGGCAGATCCTGGAGCATGAGCTGCGCGGTGCGATCACCCGGGGCGAGCTCAGCGTCTATTTCCAGCCGACGGTGAATGCGATCACCGAGGAACTGGTCGGGTTCGAGGCGCTCGCCCGCTGGCGGCATCCGACCCGCGGCGACATCGGGCCGGCCAGGTTCATTCCGCTTGCGGAGGAATGCGGGCTCATTCTCGCGGTCGGCGAATGGGTGCTGCGGACCGCCTGCGCGGAGGCGGCCAAATGGCCGGGCCACGTGAAGGTGGCGGTCAACCTGTCGGCGATCCAGTTCGCCCATCCGTCGCTGCCGGGGCTGATCGTCAATGCCCTGAAGTCGGCCGACCTCGACCCCGAGCGGCTCGAGCTGGAGATCACCGAGAGCGTCTTCGTCGCCGACAATGAAAGCACCGACGAGATGTTCGCCAAGCTGAAGGCGATCGGCGTCCGCCTGGCGCTCGACGATTTTGGCACCGGCTATTCGAGCCTCGGCTATCTGCGCAAGGCGCCGTTCGACAAGATCAAGATCGATCAGTCCTTCGTCCGCGGGGCGGCCATGCCGGGCAATCGCAACGCGGCCATCATCCGGTCGATCGTGACCCTCGCGGAGTCGCTCGGGATGGAGACGACGGCGGAAGGGGCCGAGACGCATGACGAACTCGATCTCATCCGGCAGCTCGGCTGCTCGCAGGTCCAGGGCTATATCTTCGGCAGGCCGGCGCCGGCGGAGGAGGCGTTCCGCCTCGCGTCGGAAAGCAAGAAGCCGGTCGCCGAGGGGCACCAGTTCAGCCGTGAGCCGCGTCACGGCCTCATCCGCAAGGCCACTCTCGGCTGGGGTGACAACAGCATGGACGTGCGGATGCGCAACATTTCGTCAGGCGGCGCCCTGCTCGAATGCCCGCGCGGTCTTCCCCCCGGCACGCTCGTCGTCCTGCATCTGCCCGGGTGCGGGTCGCTGGAGGCTGAGGTGCGCTGGACCAATGGGGATCGCGTGGGGGTCCGCTTCCTCGAGCAGTTCGATCTGGGCCGCCTGTCGCCGTCCAAGGGGCGCTCGCAGGTCAGCATGTTGCGACCCGACTATCTCAACAGCGAGAGCGCTGCCGATTCGCCCTGGGCGGCCCGCCAGGAACGGCTCACCCACGACCAGCTCCGCCGCTGAGACCGGGAGCGGGCAGCGACCCGGTGGGCTGATTTGACTCGCCAATCGGCGTGCCTTCGCGCATAGGCCCGCCCGGGCCCTGGGTCCGTTCCCTCAATCGATGAACCGGTTTTCTGCATGACTTCGTCCGTACCCGCGCCGCCGCTTTTCCTTCCCGGCCTCCTCTGCGACGCCAGCGTCTGGCTCCCCCAGGCACGGGCCTTTGCGGACCGGGGACCGGTGGTCGTCGACGGTTACGGAACCGCGGACAGCCTCGAGGCGATGGCGCGGATCGCGCTCGACCAGGCGCCGCCGGCCTTCTCGCTGGTGGGCCATTCGATGGGGGCGCGGGTCGCGCTCGAGCTTCTCCGGATCGCACCCGAGCGGGTGGAGCGTCTCGCCTTGCTCGATACCGGGGTCCACCCGCCCGGACCGGGCGAGGCGGACAAGCGCCATGCCTTGCTGGCCCTGGGCCGGGAGCAGGGTGTGGACCGGCTGATCGAGGCCTGGCTGCCGCCGATGGTCGGACCTCAATTGCGCGAGGACGAGGCATTCATGGAGCCTCTGCGCGCCATGGTCCGCAAGGCGGGGGTCGAAACCTATGCCAGGCAGATCCGGGCGCTCCTCGGCCGGCCCGATTACCGGCCGATGCTGGCGGGCATCCGCTGCCCCACCCTGGTCGGGGTCGGCCGGCAGGACGAATGGAGCCCGGTCCCGCAGCATGAGGAGATTGCGGCGCTGATCCCGGGTGCGCAGCTGGTGATCTTCGAGGAATGCGGTCATATGGCGCCGGTCGAGGCGCCCGGGCAGGTGAATGCCGCGCTCGCCGACTGGCTGCGGCGCTAGATCAGCTCCAGCCGCATCCGGAGCCTTTTCTCTTCGCCCGGCTCCAGAATATCCATTCCGAGCTCGGGCCAGCTTTCCTCGGGCGCGTTCAGCGCCGCATTGGCGTGGCTGACCGGCTCGGCCACGAACAGGCCGCCCGAGGCCGGCGAATAGACCTGGAAGAAGCGTGCGTCGGGCGAGGCGAGCCGTATCCCGAAGCCCGTGCCCGGGGTCCGGATGCGGGCTTCCCCGGACCAGCCGGCAAAGCCATTGTCGAGATCCTGGCCGCAGATCCGGCGGGCCCGCAGGTCGTAGCGGCCCACCGCTTCCACCCTGGCGACGGGGAGCACCTGCTCGTCGATCGTCCAGGCATGGGTGACCTTGGTGTCGAGTTCGGTTTCCGCCGTGCAGGGGAAATAGGGGTGCTGGCCCAGGCCGCAGGGCATCGGCTCGTCCGACAGGTTCCGGCAGGCGAGGATGAGGTCGAGTCCGCGCTCGTCGAGCCGGAACGACTGCCGGGCATCATAGGCCCATGGCCATTCTCCCGGCTGGTGACGGAACCGGAGCTCGGCCGCCTGGTCGTCCGCATGCTCGACCTGCCAGCGGCCGAGCCAGCCGGCCCCGTGCAGCGGGCTCGGGTCCCCGGCCATGTTCGGCGCGATCGCAACGTCCCGGCCGCGAAAGCGGAAGCTTCCGCCGCGAATCCGGTTGCAATAGGGGACGAGCGGGAAGCTGCCGCAGTCGAGCGGACCGGCATCCACGGCGTCGCTTCCCCGCAGGATCGGGATCCGTTCGCCTGCTGCGGAAACATGGTCGAACCTCAGGATGCTGCCGCCGGCGTCCGGCGTCAGCCACAGCTCCAGATCGTCGGTGCGGAGCGGGACCAAGGCGTTGTTTTTCATGCCAATGTGTCCTTCAAGACACGGAAGATGGCTGTTCATTCACACTGGAGAAATTTCCCTGTGGGTAACCTGGTTCCGTATGTTGCTTGACGACTTCCGTGCGAGCTATTCAGGGGCACGGGGTCCGGGAGGGGACGTGATGAGTAGACGTGTGAAAGAGTTCATCGAGATCAGGGAGTATACCTCCCTCGATGCGCTCATCGAAAAACTGGTCGAGATCCGGGACAGCATGCCCGAGGACGCGGATGCCGAGGTGCGGATGAAGGGGGACGACGTCTTCGGCCGCAAGCTGTGCGTCTCCTATTTCCGTCCGCAGACCGCCGAAGAGGCGGAATGCGACGCGCGCTATGCGGAGGCCTACCGGCTCTCGCGCGAGCGAGCCCGGCACGATGCCGAGCGCGGCGGCGAGGACGACGGCCCGGGCCTGCGCGCGGTCGCCTGACCGGGCTCCGGTCGGCCGCGGCCGGCCGGTTCACCATTCCGCGAAGCTTCCGTCCACGTGGCGCCACACCGGGTTGCGCCACCGGTGCCTGTCCTTGTGCGCTTTGCGCACGCCGTCCTCGTCGATCTCGATCCCGAGTCCCGGACCGTCGGGTATCGGCAGGTAGCCGTCGACCGGCGTCAGCGCCTCCTTGTTGACGCAGAAATTCAGGAGGTCGTGGCCGACATTATAGTGGATGCCGAGAGACATCTCCTGAAGCGCGACGTTCGGCGTGCAGCCGGCAAGCTGCAGGCACGCGCCGAGCGCCAGCGGGCCCAGCGGGCAGTGCGGGGCGACGGCGATGTCATAGGCTTCCGCCATCGCGGCGATCTTCCTGCATTCGCTGAGACCGCCCGCGTGGCTGAGGTCCGGCTGGATGATGTCGACCGCGCCTGAGGCGAGGAACGGCTTGAAGTCCCAGCGCGAGAACAGCCGCTCGCCGAGCGCGATCGGCGTGCTGACGAGCTGGGCGATCTGGGCCAGGCCCTCCGGATTCTCCGATAGCAGCGGTTCCTCGATGAACAGCAGGCCCAGCGGCTCGAGGCTCTTGGCGAGCTGCTTGGCGAGCGGCTTGTGCACCCGGCCGTGAAAGTCGAGGCCGACGTCCATTCCTTCCGCCTGCGCCGCTTCGACGCGGGAGAGAACTTCGCCGAAGACCTTCGGCGTGCCGATCCAGTCGAGCTCGGCGGTCGCGTTCATCTTGACCGCGGAAAAGCCCTGCTCCCGCCGCGCTCTGGCGGCCTCGCCGATCTCGTGCGGGCGATCCCCGCCGATCCAGGCATAGGCCCTGATCTTCTCACGCAGCTTGCCGCCGAGCATCTCCCAGGCGGGCAGGCCGACCGCCTTGCCCTTGAGATCCCACAAGGCCTGGTCGAGCCCCGACAGGGCGGACAGCAGAACCGGCCCTCCGCGGTAGAAGCCGCCGCGATAGGCGACCTGCCAGACATCCTCGATCCGGAAGGGGTCGTGGCCGAGGAAACGGTCGCGTATCGCCTCGAAGGCGCCGTCGACGGCTTCGGCATGGCCTTCCAGGCTCGCCTCGCCCCAGCCTGCGGCGCCGTCGTCCGTTTCCACCCGGACGAACAGCCAGCGCGGCGGGACATAGAAGGTCTCGATGCGGCCGATCTTCATCAGGGGCCAACCTCGGGCGCCGTCGCCTGCGCCCCGACGTCGCGCAGGAGGTCCTCGGTGCTGGCGTGCCGGCCGACCGCCTCCACCCCATGCGAACGCGAGGGCGGGACGATCGGGACGACCAGGCACACGCTCTGGGCCGGAAGCACGTCGCGCCAGTCGGCGATCAGCTTCTTGTAGGCGGCGCCGACCGCGCGGATGTTGCGATCGAGATCGTAGAGGCCGAGCGGGTTCACGTTGCCGTTCTGCTCGCGCAGCGCCGTGTCCCAGTCGACCTGGTCGGTCAGCGAATACCAGGTGAAGCCGACCGTGGGGATGCCGCTGTTCCGCAGGCGCAGGACATTGGCCCATTCCTTCCACAGCCAGTGGACGGCTTCCTCGCCGGTCGGCCCTTCCCGCAGGTTGGTCTCGGTGTGCATCACCGGGAGCCGGTACCGGTCGTAATATTGCCGGGTGATCTCGCTGTAGCCGAACACCTCGCCCGACGCCTCGGTATGCCCGTCCGCGAACACCCGATGTTCGTTGGTCATGTAATAATCGTTGCCGAGGATGCAGTGCTGCTTCAGCCGGTGATGCAGGAAGAAGTGATACTCTTCCTTGGTCATGCCGTTGTCGAACAGATATTCGTACATCTCGGAATCGACCCGCCGGCCGTAATTGAGGTCGAGCGACAGGAAGCGCTTGGCGTTCATGATTTCCGCCGGGCCGATGGCGACGGGGCTGTCGGCATGGAAATATTCCGAGGATTCGCTCTGGATGAAAATGGCATCCGGGCGCCGCTTCAATATCTCGACCATCGCGAGCACATTGCCCTTCACGATATGCTTCAGCGCGGTCACGAACGCCCGGTCGGTGGTCATCTGTTCGTTCCACCATCCATATTTGGCGGAGAAGACGGCGCAGATGAACATCTCGTTGACCGGCGTGTAGAGCTGCACCCAGGGAAAACGCTCGGCGAAGGCGGCGGCGTAGCTGGCGAACTGGGGTGCGAAATCGGGGTTCTGGAAATTGCCGAGCCAGTCCGGAACGCCGAAATGGCACAGGTCGACGATCGGCGTGATGTCCCTGCGCTTCAGTTCGGCGAAGGTGATGTCCGCAAATTCCCAGTCGTACTGGCCGGGGCCCAGGAAGGTGCGGTGGATCGGCGGTCCGTAGCGAAGGAAATGGATACCCATTTCGTCGACCAGGTCGAAATCCTCGCGCCACCGCTCGTAATGGCCGCAGACGTCCATCTGGTCGACGCGCGTCCGTCCCTGATTGATCGTCGGGATGCTGTTCTCGATCCCGGTGGCGAACATGAAATTGGCGATCGGTCCGTCTCCTGACTCGGGGTCGCGGGTCCCGCGGTCCGGAGGTTCTCCACCCGGGCCCAGCGTTCCTGCGTCCTGAAAAGAACCGGGGCGGATAAAGTTGCATTCGCCACGGCCCCGGTCCCGCCCGCGCTTTTCCCCGGCGGGGACCCAATGCCGGCTGGGGCGTTAACAGGGGATCGGAGAGGGATGCATGCGCTGGGCCGAAGGACTGATCGCTGTCGACTGGGGGACCACCAACCGGCGCGGCTACCTGCTCGGGCCCGACGGGCGCCTGCTTGACGAAGTCGAGGACGACCAGGGCATACTCTCCGTCTCGCCCGAAGGGTTCCCGGGCGCGGTCCGCGCCTTGCGCTCCCGGTTCGGCGATCGTCCGTTGCTGATGGCCGGGATGATCGGCTCGAACCGCGGATGGGTCGAGGCGCCCTATGTTGCCTGCCCGGCGGGTCCGGATGAGCTGGTCCGTCACCTCAAGTGGGTGGAGCCCGGCTTCGCCGCCATCGTGCCCGGCGTCGCCTATGACGCAGGGCCGGACGCCGACGTGATGCGCGGCGAGGAGGTCCAGATCGTCGGCGCCGTGGCTGCCGGGCTGGTGCCGCCCGACGGCCTGCTTTGCCATCCCGGCACCCACAACAAATGGGTCCGCCTGGAGGGCGGCCGCATCCAGTCGTTTCGGACCGTGATGACCGGGGAAATGTTCAGCCTGCTGAAGCAGCACAGCATATTGTCCGATCTGCTGGCCGGTCCGGTCCGGCCCGGCCCGGCCTTCGAGGCGGGCGTGCGCAGGGGCTTCGGGCACGACGACCTCACTGCGGAGCTGTTCCGGGTGCGGGCGCGCGTGCTGCTCGGCAAGGGCGAGGAGGGGGATGCCGCCTCCTATGTCAGCGGCCTGCTGATCGGGACCGACGTGCGCATCGGGATCGGCGCGACGCGCGGCGAGGATGTCGTGGTGATGGGGCGCCCGGAACTCACCATGCTCTTCTGCACCGCCCTGACCGTCGCCGGCCGTCCCAGCCGCGGAGTGGACGGGGAGGAAGCGTTTCTCGCCGGAATCCGGCGACTGGCGGAGCTCATGCAATGACGGCTGGCGAACTGTTCACGACTCATTTCGGTCCTTGTCCGCTGATCGCGATCATCCGCGGCGTGAAGCCGGATGAAGTCGAAGCGGTCGGCGAGGCCTTGTACGAGGCGGGAATCCGGATCATCGAAATCCCGCTCAACTCGCCCGATCCGCTCGCGAGCATCGGCCGGCTGGCGCGGCGGATGGGCGATCGCGCCCTCATTGGCGCCGGCACCGTCCTGCGGCCGGAGGAGGTCGTGCAGGTTCGCGAGGCGGGCGGACGGCTGGTCGTATCGCCTAATTGCTCCCGGTCCGTGATCGAGGCGACGGTGGCGCATGGCATGGTGTCGGCACCCGGCTACTTCACGCCGTCCGAAGCCTTTGAGGCGCTGCAGGCGGGGGCGCATTGCCTGAAGCTGTTTCCGGCCGAGGCCGCTTCCCCCGCGGTGGTGAAGGCGCAGCGCGCCGTGCTTCCCGCCGGGGTCCCGTTGCTGATCGTCGGGGGCGTGCAGCCGGATTCGATGGCGTCATGGCGCCAGGCGGGCGCCGACGGTTTCGGGCTCGGCTCCGGTCTCTATGTGCCCGGACGGTCGCCCGAGGATGTCGGCACCCGCGCCCGGGCCTATGTCGAGGCGCTGGGAGGCTAGGCGATGGTTCCGCTGCGCATCGGCATCATCGGCTTCGGCAAGATTGCCGTCGACCAGCACGTGCCTTCGATCGCCGCCTGTCCGCGCTTCCGGCTCGTGGCGGCGGCCGGCCCGCGGATCAGGCCGCAGGAGGGGATCGCCACCTACACCGATCATCGCGAGATGCTGGCCCGCGAGGGGCTGCAGGCCGTCGCCGTCGCGACGCCGCCCGCCTTCCGGTTCGACATCGCCTGGGATTGCCTCGAGGCCGGCGTCCACTGCCTGCTGGAAAAGCCGCCCGGTGTCACGCTTGGCGAAGTGCAGGCGCTGGCGGCGCTGGCGGACGGGCGCGGCGTGACGCTCTTCACCGCCTGGCATGCCCAATATAATCCCGCCGTCACCGCGGCGGCCGACCGGTTGGCCGGCGAACGGATCGATCGCATGCACATCGTCTGGAAGGAGGATGTGCGCAAATGGCACCCGGGACAGCAGTGGATCTGGCGCGCCGGCGGCTTCGGCGTCTTCGATCCCGGGATCAACGCCTTGTCGATCGCAAGCCAGATCTTTCCGGGGCCGCTCCTGCTGCGCACCGCCGAACTGCTGGTACCGGAAAATCGGGAAACGCCGATCGCTGCGCACCTCCATTTCGCCAGTCCGGCTGCGGACGGGCCGCTTTCAGCCGTGTTCGACTGGAGGCATGGTGCGGAGGAGGCGTGGACGATCGACCTTCGCACGTCGGGCGGAGTCGCGGTCAGCCTGAGGGAAGGCGGCTCCCGCCTGTCCGTCGACGGCCGCGAGTCAGCGGAGGCCGGCCTGCCGGAGTATCGGGCGATCTACCAGCGGTTCCTGGATCTCATCGACCAGCGGCGCTCGCTGGTCGATATCGAGCCGCTGCGGCTGACGGCTGACGCCTTCCTTGCCGGCCGCCGCAAGCTGGTCGAACCCTTCCTCGACTGAACGGGCCGGCATGAGTTCGAGCACGTCCGCTATGCGCACGGCATCCCGCCGCATCGGCATCGCCGGCAGCTTCGGCTGCCAGTCGATCGCCTCGCCGTTCGAACGGCGCCACACCACGCGATAGCCCTTGGGCACCGTCTGCCAGCGGCCGCTCCGGCCGATCATCTCGCATCCACAGCTCGCGCAGCGGCTGAAATAATAGCCGTCGTTCCAGATGTTGCTCGGCACGGGCCGATGACCTGCGAAACGGCACAATAGGGACATGCTGCCTCCACCAGTTCCGCGCCGATTCTTGACGGCTGGACGGTTAACATTCGGTTTGGATTGTTTCGGCGGCGCGGACCCGCCCGCGGCTCTACCGGTCATGCTTGTCGAGCCGACGCTTCCCGAACAGCAGGTTGCGTTCGAGCCGCGCACGGAGCGCTTCGTAATAAGCGGCGAGGAATTCGGCGTCGGGGACATTGTCCCAGGCGCCGATCTTGACCCGGATGCTGTCCGCCACCGTGGCCATCGCTTCGGCATTGGCGGTCCGCAGAACCTGTTCCAGCGTCTGCAGCTCGAACTGGCCGTAGACGTCGAGCTGCTGGTCGGTGAAGACCAGCTTCGGCCCGCGCTGTTCCTGTCCGAGCAGGTCGACGCCCAGCTTGCGGCGCGGCGCGTTTATGACCCAGGTTCCGGCGACCAGATCGCCCACGCGCAGCCGGTCGCGGTTGAACAGCGGGAAGAACAGGAAGATGCAGGCCCAGCCGAAACCGAACAGGGTTGCGGCCGTGTCGGCCAGGCCCCGCGCCGCGTTCATGCCGAGGAAGGAGAGGGGCAGGTAGACCTCGATCTCCCGCATCAGGTTGCGTGCGATCACCGCATCCGCGGTCAGCCGGCCGCCGCTGCGCGCGACGACCCGCAGGCCGACGATGCGCTTGCCGAAGGTCGCCGCGCGCGGACCCGTTTCCATGATGATGAAATAGCCGTTGCGGAGCAGGAAGAAGCCGATCAGCCAGATGATCCCCAGCAGCTGGAAATAGGCCGGTCCGCCGGAAATGCCGGATACGAAGATCAGTATGGTGGCGCCGACCAGGATCGCCATCATCAGCAGATAGTCGATCAGGAAGGCTGACAGCCGCTGGCCGGCGTCCGCCAGCCGGAGGCTGAGGTCGACGCCTTCGGGCGTGACCAGGCTCCGCCGGGTCCTGCGCTCATGCTCGCGATGGTGGTCGGCATAATCAGCCATGGGCGCGCCCCCGCGGCAGATAGTAGAAGGCGAGCCACAGCAGCAGCATGCCGATCGCGATGGCGAAGCGCAGCGTATCGCTGGTCACCAGCTGTCGCCCGAAGCCTTCGAGCAGCCCGGCGACGAACAGCATCACGACCACGCCGCCCATGGCGATCGCCGCCGTCCGCCCGGCCCGGGTCGCCGAGGCCATGCGGGAGCGATTGCCGGGAAAGACGACGCTCCAGCCGATCTTGAGACCCGCCGCCCCGGCCAGGATGATCGCGAAGAATTCGGTGGTGCCGTGGATCATCATCCAGCCGGCCAGCTCCGCGCCGAGGCCGTGGGACGCGAACAGCGCGAAGAAGGCGCCGGCCATCCCGCCATTGTAGATCAGCAGGAAGGCGGTCGGCACGCCGAAGGCGAAGCCGAGCGCGAAGCAGAAGATCGCCACCTGCGAATTGTGGGTGAACAGGAAGGTGGCGAACATCGCCAGCCAGTCCGACGGGCCCTTGTCGTAGAGCGTCTGGCGCAGCAGGTCCGGCGATGCCGAGAAATTGCGGCCCTGTGCCAGCGCCTCGGGCACGAAGATGTCGAACCACAAGGGATCTGCCGACACCAGCATGAAGCCGACGATGCCGCCCACCAGGACGAGGGCGAGCGACACCAGGGTTTCGCGCCACAGGCTGCGCACCGCCTCGGCCCAGTCGCGCGTGAAGAAGGTCTGCAGCCGCTTCCAGAAGGAAGTGCGCACGCCGTAGACGAAGAAATAGGCGCGCGCGCACAGGCCCTCGAGATAGGTGATGAGTTCGAGGTCGAGCGAAGTCTCGCGCGCGACCGAGAGGGAGGAGAGGGCGCTGCGATAGAGCACCGGCAGCGCCATCAGCTCCTCGTCGGTGAAGGCGCGCGGGGACTTCTTCTCGGCCTTGATCACCAGCGCCTCGAGCTGCCGCCATTCCGGCTCGCGCGATGCGCGCAGGCCGCGCGCGCTCGCCTGTTCGACGATCTCGCTCACAACAAGCTCCTTCGCTTGAGATCGAGATAGGCATCGATCAGCGCCGGTCCGCACTGGTCATGCGCCGCTTCGACCACATGGACGCCGAGGCGCCGCAGCCGCGCGATCACCAGCTTGCGCTGGCGTAGCAGCGCCGCCGCGGTGGCGGCACGGGTCACGTCCGACGCCTCCTTCGGTTCGGCCGCGACCACCTGCTCCAGTTCCTCGTCGCGCATCAGCAAGAACAGGACGAGGTGGCGGCTGAGCAGGGTGCCGACCGCCTGCAGCATCAGCTCGGTGGTGACCGTGTCGGCAAAGTCGGTGAAGATGATGATCATCGACCGGCGCTGCAGCCGTTCCGCGAGGGTGGCGAGCGCCAGCGTGTAGTTGGTCTCGCGCGTCGAATAGTCGATCTGCGCGGCCACCTGCTGGAGCAGGGCGAAGGACCGGGGACCGGAGACGGTGTTGCTGGCCACCCGCGGATGGGAATCGAAGCCGAGAAAGCCGACCCTGTCGCCCTCCTGTATGGCGACGAAGGCGGCCAGCAGCGCCGCCGACACCGCGCGATCGACGCGGGGCAGGCCCGCCAGCGGCTCGCACATCGTCCGGCCGGAATCGACCGCCAGGACGATATTGTTGTTGCGCTCGGTCCGATGTTCCTTGGCCAGCAGCATCCTATGCCGGGCCGACTGCTTCCAGTCGATCGCGCGGCGATCCATGCCTGGCCGATATTCGGCCAGCGACTCGAACTCCGTGCCTTCGCCGAGGTGGAGCTGCGCCACCAGCCCGTGCGCCGCGTCGCGGTGGAGAAGCTGGATGCTCTTCTCCCGAACCGGGCGGAGGTCCGGAGCGACCGTGACCGTCTGGTCGAGCGTCACCACCTTCTGGATCCAGACCAGTCCCAGCGGACCGGCCCAGCGCAGCCAGAGGGGCCCCAGCGTCGCAAGGCCGCGGCGACCGGCGTGCAGGGGGACTTGGGCCCACCCCGAGGCGCCCTCCATCGCCACGGCGCTGCGGCCGGATCCGACCGCCCGCAGCAACGGGCCGCTGCCCAGCGCGAGTTCCACCCGGCCGGGCGGCGTGCGCTTGAAGCGGACGCGGACCTCCACGTCGAAATCGGCGCCGACGCTCACCGCGCCGGGCGCGGCGACGACCGCCTGCGCCCGTGCCGGCTTCGGGCCGAGCAGGGCGTCGGCGACCATCAGGCCGAGCAGGAAGGCGACGGCGGCAAGGCCGGCATACCAATGGGCGGGTGCGGCCACGCCGATCACCAGCGCCGCCGGGGCGATCGCGGCGGCGGCAAGGATCGCGCGGCGGCTCGGATAGATCAACGCGGGGCCTCGACCTGCTCGATCAGATGGGCGATCACGTCCTCGACCGGCCGCCCCTCGATCTGGGCGGCGGGCGACAGCACCACGCGGTGGCGCAGCACGGCGGGCGCGAGCGCCTTCACATCGTCCGGTATCACATAGTCGCGGCCCTCGACCGCCGCGCGGGCCCGGGCGGCGCCGGCCAGCATCGCGGCGGCGCGCGGCGATGCCCCGACTTCCAGGTCGGCCGCCTCGCGGGTGGCGCGCACCAGCGCGACGACATAATCGACCACCGAGTCCGCCATCGGCACCGTCGAGACCGCCGCGATCGCCTCGCCGATCGTGGGGGCGGAGACCCTGGTCTCGACCTTCCAGTCCTCCGGGGTCGGAGCGCCGAAGCGCGATCCGTGCGCGGCGACGATCCGCCGTTCCTCCTCCGCCGACGGATAGCCCATCTGGTGCTTGAACAGGAAACGGTCGAGCTGCGCTTCGGGCAGCGGATAGACGCCCTGCTGTTCGATCGGATTCTGGGTGGCGATCACCATGAAGCGATCCGATAGCGGGTGGGTCTCGCCGTCGATGGTCACCGACCGTTCCTGCATCGCTTCGAGCAGCGCCGCCTGCGTCTTGGGGGGCGTGCGGTTGATCTCGTCCGCCAGCAGCAACTCGCAGAAGATCGGCCCGCGGGTGAGGGTGAATTGGCTGGTCTGGAAGTTGAACAGGTTGGAGCCGACGATGTCGCCGGGCATCAGGTCCGGCGTGAACTGGATGCGCCCGAACTGCAGGCCCAGCGACTTGGCGAAACATTGGGTGAGCAGGGTCTTGGCGGTTCCCGGTGGGCCTTCGAGCAGGATGTGGCCGGAGGCGAACAGGGCGATCAGCATCAGCTCGACGGCCTCGTCCTGCCCGACGATCGCCCGTGCCACTTCGGCCCGGATCGTTTCGGCGAGCGTCTTCACGTCAGATAGGTTCACCGGACATATTCCTTCTTCCATGCGAACAGCGCCCGCGCGGCACTGAGGAGTTCGTGGCGATCGGACGCCTGACGCGCGCGATCGGCGAGCTGGCTGAACCTGGGGGCATCCGGCGGCGACAGCCGGTCGAGATAGGCTTCCAGCGCCTCGCTGCGGAGCGACGCCGGGGCGCCGGAGGCCTGGGCGGCGGCCTCGCCGATCAGCTCCGCATAGGCGCCTCCGGTTCGATGCTCGCGCCCGGCGAGCTGGATCAGCCCTGCGCTATTCTCGACCAGGGCGAGCTTGCCGAAGGGGATCGCGCGCTCCTCCGGCATTTCCGGCCCGAAGCGGAAGGCGCCGTGCAGCCCGGCCAGCAGGGCCGCCGCCAGCAGGGCGACGGTGAGCGCCAGGAACGGCGGCTCGAACGGCAGCTTGAGCAGGCCTGGCTTGCGGCCGAAGCCGTTGAGGGTGAGGTCGAAGGCGACGCCCGTGGCGTCGGTGGTGTTGAGGCGGCCGAGGATCAGCAGCGCGGTGCGGGCCGTCGCGGGATCCTTGAGGCCAAGGTTGTTCATCAGATCGGGGTCGGCGAGGATGAACAAGGGCCTGCCGTCGACTTGTCCGAGCACGATCCTGCCGTCCGGACCCGTCAGCAGCGGCAGGATCGACTCTCCGGAGATGCTGCGGGGGGAGGAGGGCATGGCGACCTCGAGGCCTTCCAGCAGGTTCCTGCCGGTGGCCCGGCCGCCCGGCCCCTTGTCCTCGCTCTCCTCCACGGCGAGCGGTCCAAGCGCTTCGGACAGGACAGGTGCGTCCTCGTGCGGGCCGACCGAGAGCACCCAGCCCGAGTGGCGGGGATCCGGCATCGTCGCCCATTTCGGCAGGATCAGCAGGGTCGCCCGGCTGTCCCTGGTATCCAGCAGCGCCGCAAGCGCATCGGCATCCGTGTGCGCTTCGAGGGTGACCACCAGCAGGTCCTCGGTCTCGAGGTCCGCTTCGGAGCGCACCAGTCGCGGCGAGCCGCCGACGCGATCCACCAGCCGCACGAGGCCCTGGAAGCCGGTGGCCGACACCGAAAGCGCATGCGGCCGCCCGTCGCGTCCGGATCGAAAATCCTCGGCATAAGCGGAAAGCCAGGCGAAGGCTGCGAAGGCGACGATCCCGGCAAGGATCAGCCCCGCCACCAGCCGCGGGTTGAACGTCTGGATCCGGGATGGGGTCGCCACGGTCAGCCCCACGCCCCGGCGAAGGCGAATTCCTCATAGGCGGCGCGGCATGCCCGCCAGTCGTCCGCCCCCAGTTTCCGTCCCCCGAACAGGCTCTTTTCGACCAGCAGCACGATGGCCGCGAAGGCCTGGCGCGGGCCTGCCGGCAGCTCCTGCGCTTCGGCAATGTCCCGGCTGGTCAGCGCCGGGCGGACGAGCCGTGGCCGCCGCAGGTCGATATCCTCGATGCTGCGGAACAGCAGGAGGTGGGCCGCTTCGTCGAACCGCCCCTCCGCCGCCAGCGTGTCGGCTTCCCGCAGCAGGCTTCGCGCCACCTGCTCCTCCGGTCGCCAGGACTCGGCGTCCTCCTCCTCCTCCTCTGCACGCTGCTTCCACGGCCAGCGTCTTCCCGCGAGCCCGCGCGCGACGAAATAGAGGATGAGCAGCGCCGCCGCTGCGAGCAGGATCCAGAGCGTGTATCTGGCCGCCGGCGTCGTCAGCATCTCGATCAGCCAGCGGAACCAGGAGGGGACTTCCGGCGGAGTATAGGCGGCCAGGTCGAACTGGATCGACCGATCGGCGACCAGGCTGCGGTGCGCCTCGGCGAATGTCGCAGGATCGCCGGGCGGCATGGAGGCCGCGGATCCGTTGCTCAAATAAACCCCCTGCGGCTCTCGGCCAGCTCCCGGCGGTTGTACGCGCGACCGCTGCGGCGACGCAAGCGGCCGTCCGGAGGGCAATGCAATATGCGGCTGGACAAGCCCTGGTCCATTTGCATGCTGTTTCCCGACAAGGGGGAGAGACTGCGATGGCGACACAGGCGCCGCTCGACGCGAAGCTCGACATCGGCCGGGTCATCCAGCGCGGGTTCGAAGCGATCGGCCGCCGGGTGGGGATGTTCGTCGCCTTGTCGCTGCTGCTGGTCGGTCTTCCGAACGTCCTGGTGCAGTGGCTCCACATCGACAACAACCAGGCACTGAACCTGTCGGCGTTCCTGAGCCCGCTCTACTGGCTGGCGGTCCTCGTCAGCATGCTTTCCGGCTTCCTCCTGCAGGCCGCCGTCGTCCGCGTGACCATCCGGGACCTGCGCGGGGAATCGGTCGACCTGGCGGATAATCTGGTGGAAGCGCTGAAACTGCTGCTGCCGATGGTCGGCCTCATGATCCTCATCTCGCTGGTCGCCGGATTGGGCCTGGTCTTTCTGATCGTGCCAGGGATCATCCTCTACATCATGTTCATCGTGGCCGTGCCGGTCCTCGTCCAGGAGCGGCGGGGCGTGATCGGCAGCATGGTGCGCAGTGCGGAACTGACCAGGGGCTCCCGCTGGCGGATCTTCCTCCTGCTGCTGCTGTTCCTCGTCGCCTATATGGTGGTTGGGGGTGTGATCGGCGCGATTGCCGGAGTGTCGCTGGTCTCGCTCGATGTCGCGTCGGTCCAGGGCTCGTCCCTGCTCCTGGCTGCCGTGCAGGCGATCATGAGCGCGATCGTCGGGCTGCTGGCGGCCGTGATGATTGCATCGCTCTACGTCGAGTTGCGGATCGTGCGGGAAGGCACGACGATGACCGGACTGGCGGAAATCTTCGCCTGACCGGAATCCGTCCGTGCGCGTTGATGCCTGCGCATTTGGGCGGCATAGCCCGACCACCAATCGGAGAGGATGATCGCGTGGACGAAGTGGAATGGTGGGAATTCGAATCGCCGGCCGAACTGGCGGAACAGGTCGCGGGCGATGTCGCATTCGTGATCGAAAGCGCGATCGAGGCGCATGGGGACGCGCGCCTCGCATTGCCGGGCGGCGACGCGCTCGAAATGGTCGCTCCGGCTCTGATTGCGCAGGATGTCGACTGGAGCAAGGTCACGCTCCTGCCGACCGACGACCGGCTGGTCTTGCCCGACGACCCGCGCAGCAATTTCGGACGGATCGAGGCCCTGTTCGGGGCGACCGGGGCCAATCTGGTCCGCCTGGTCGGTGAACGGGCGCCCGACGATTACCGCGACGCCGGCCGGCTTGCCGACGAACGCATCGCGGGAATCGAATGGCCGCTCGATCTGGTGTGCCTCGGCATGGGCAAGGACGGTCATACCGCGTCGATCCTGCCGGGCCCCGACCTCGAGCGGGCGCTAGCCGGGCCGCGCGGCCGCCGCGCCATCGGCCTGCATCCGGATCCGATGCCGCAGGACGCCGCAGTCGACCGTGTGACGCTCACGGCCGACGCCCTTGCGTCGGCACGCGCCGTGGTGATCGTCATTTCCGGGCCGGAAAAGCGCAGCACGCTGGAACGCGCGATCGAGGAAGGTCCGCTCGCCTCGGCGCCGATCGGCCGGCTGCTTGCCGGTCTGGAGGCCTCGGTCGACGTCTTCTGGAGCGCCGGTTAGGCGATCAGGCGAGTTCCGCGAGGTCGAGTTCGGCCAGCAGGGCGGTCCGCGCCGTTTCGAGCAGCGACCACAGGGCCGGCTCGCGCAGGTCGTCCGGCGCGATCTGCTCCGGCCAGCGGGTGCGCACGATCCCGGCGATCCGATCCAGCCGCCCCGCGTCCACCAGGAAGCGCGGATCGACGGTGGCGGGATCGGCGACGACCCGCAGCCGCAGGCAGGCGGGACCGCCGCCATTGGCCATCGACTGGCGCACGTCGGCCACGATCAGGCGGCGGACCGGTCCGTTTCCCGCCACCAGATCCTGCAGCCAGGCCCAGACCGCCGGCGTTTCCCGGGCCTCGCTCGGAAGCACCAGCGCCATCCCGCCCTCCGGCAGTGTGACGAGCTGCGCATTGAACAGATAGCTCCTGATCGCGTCCTCGAGGCTGATCGCGCTCGCGGGAACCTCGATGATCTCCACCTCCGGCAGCAGCCGGCGCAGGTCGGCGTAGAAGCCGTCGCGGTCCTCGAACGCCTGTTCGTGGGCGAGCAACACCGTTTCGTTGGCCACCGCCACCACATCGTTGTGGAAGGCGCCGGCGGCGATCGCTTCCTCCGACTGGCAGACGAACAGGGTGCGGTCGGGATCGAGCCGGTGCAGCCGGGCGATCGCGTGCGAGGCCTCCGGATGCTGGCGGGCGGGAAAGGCCCCGCCGCGCAGCCCGTAGACGAACACTTCGACGCCAGGCTCCCCGTGCGACCGGCAGAGCCGCATGTGGTTGGCGGCGCCTTCGTCGCCGAAGGTGGGCGGAATGGGCGGATGGACGACGAAATGACGATCGTCCGCGAAGGCCAGCCGCAGCTGCGCCAGCGTCTCCGGCCATTCGTGGCTGCGATGCGCCATGGTGCGCAGGTTGGCGACGGTGAAGTGGCAGCGCCCATCGGCGGTGTCGGCGGCCGGGGACACGGTGGCCGCATTGGCCGCCCACATGGCGGAGGCCGAGAAGGCGGCGGGGCGCAGGTGGGGCGGCGTCTCCTCCACATTGGTGCCGAGTTCCGCCAGCCATAGGTGGTTGGGACGCCGGTGGGGGAGCAGGATTCCCTGCGGCAATCCCAGCTCCAGATTGGCGCGCATCTTGTCGATGCCTTCCAGCGCCGCCGCCCGTGGTCTCGAGATCATGCCGGCATTGGTGGTCGCGGCGATATTGCCGAGGCTGAGCCCGGCATAATTGTGGCTTGGCCCGACGATTCCGTCGAAATTGATCTCCTGGTCCGCCACTCAGCGCCCCATGGCGAGGAAGGTGGCGCCGGTCTCCAGCCCGAGCAGCGAGGCCGCCCTGGCGTCGATCGCGGCCGTGTCGTCCGGATTGGTCCGGACCCTGGCGTAGCAGGCCCGAAAGTCCTTCAGGCGGCCGGTCGCGACCATCATCTGCTCCCCGTCCACAACCTCCTCGATCGCGGAGCAGGTGAGCTCGCGGGATTCGCGGATCGTCCGTATCTGGTCGGTCTGCACCGCCATGGTCGGCCCGCCGTCGAAGATGTCGATGTAACAGTCGAACTTGAAACCCTCGTTTTCCAGCATCTTCATCGCCGCCCGGCCGGACGGATGGGGGACGCCCATCACCGACCGGGCGCTCTCCGGCAGCATCGCGGTGTAGATCGGCGTCTTGGGCATCAGATCGGCGATGAACTGGTTGCCATGCTTGGCATTGAATTCGTCGGCTTCCTGGAAGCTCATGCCGAAGAAGCGCCCAGCGATCGCATCCCAGAAGGGCGAGCCGCCCGCTTCGTCGATGACGCCGCGCAGCTCCGCGATCAGCCGGTCCCCGAACCTCTTGCGGTGCGTCTTGATGAACAGGTAGCGGCTTCGTGCGAGCAGCAGCCCGACCCCGCCGGCGCGTTCGGCGGGATGCAGGAACAGCCCGCCCACTTCGGACGATCCGTCGAAGTCGGTGACGAGCGTCAGCATCTCCGCGCGGAAGGTGCGGCCGAGCGCCTTGGAGGTCTGGGTCAGGGTGCTGATGCGATAACTGTAGAAGGGCCATTCGCTCCCGACCATGCCGAAAATCTGGCAGGTGCCCCGGACCTGCCCGGTCTCGACATTCTCGACCACGAACAGGAACATGTCGTTGGTCTGCCTGTCCTCCTCCTGCGAGAAGGCGGTTTCGGACTTGACCAGCTTCTCGACCAGCGCGCCGCGATCGGCTGGAAGGTTGGTGAAGCCGCCACCGGTCAGCTTGGCCATTTCATATATGGCCTCGAAATCCTCGTTGGCGGCGGGACGGATGCGGAAACTCACGGCCCTTCCCCCTCGGCCAGGCGCAGAAAGGCGAGGGTGGACAATTGCGCCCGTTCGACCAGGCTTTCGACGATCAAATATTCCTCCGAGCTGTGAATGGCGCCGCCTCGCGCCCCCATGGTATCCACCACGGGCACGCCGCATGCGGCGATGTTGTTGCCGTCGCACACGCCGCCGCTGTCCCGCCAGCCGATCTCCTGCCCGAGGTCGGCCCCGCAGCGGCGGACGAAGCGGAACAGCTTCTCGGCAGCGGGGTCGAACGGCTTGGGCGGGCGGCCGAAGCCGCCGTGCAGATGGATCGTCACGTCATGGGCGGCGGCGACCGCCTCGAGATGCGTGCGGACCAGGGCTTTCGCCTTCTCCTGGTCGGCGGGGAGGCGGGGACGGATGTTCACGCGCAGCACCGCATGGTCGGGCACGACATTGTTGGGGCCGCCGCCCTCGATCCGTGCAGGATTGACCGACAGGCCCTTGCGGGCGGCGGCGGCGAGCCGGACCGCGAGGTCCGCCGCGGCGACGACGGCATTGCGTCCGTCCTCCGGGTTGCGTCCGGCATGGGCGCTGCGCCCTTCGACGACGATCGAGAAATTGCCGCTCCCCGGCCTGGCGCCGGCCAGGGTGCCGTCGGGAAAGGCGGCCGGTTCGTAGGTGAAGCCCGCCAGCTTGCCCCGTGCCGCCTCGCGGATCAGCGGTGCCGAGCCGGGCGAACCCACTTCCTCGTCGCTGTTGATGACGAGGTCGTAACCGAGCCGGCCGGCCGCCTCGGATGCCTCCAGCGCGGCGAGGGCGGCGATGAGGATGGCGAGGCCGCCCTTCATGTCCGCGACGCCCGGGCCGCCGAGCACGCCCTCCTCGCGCCAGTGGGTCGCCTGAAAGGGATGATCGGCGCCATAGACCGTGTCCATGTGGCCGGTGAGGATGATCTGCACCGGCGCTTCGGGCCGGACCTTGAGGTGCAGGTTACGGCCCTGCCGCACCGGCTGCGCGGATCCGTCCCCGGCGATCGCTTCCACGGGTGCGGGATCCAGCAGCCGCACTTCCCCCGGCAGGGCGGAGCAGGCGTCGGCTAACAGTTCGGCCATGCGGGCAAGGCCGTCGAGGTTGTTCGAGCCGCTGTTCACGTCCGCCCAGGCCAGCACCTGATCGAGCATGGGCGCAGCCGCGCACCGTTCCAGGACGGCACGTTCGGACGGGGAAAGCCCGGTCATCATTCTGTCTCTAGAGCCATGGGCGGAAGCCGTCGAGAACGTCCTCGTAGAGCTTCTTCTTGAACGGCACGATCATCGCCGGGAGCTCGGTGGGATCGGCCCATTTCCATGCCCGGAATTCCGGATGCGCCGTCCGGAGGTTGATGTCCCGGTCCTCGCCGAGGAAGTTGGCGAGGAACCAGGTCTGGCGCTGGCCGCGCCAGCGGCCGCCCCACAATTTGCCGACCAGGTCCTCGGGCAGGTCGTAATAGAGTTCCTTCGGGTGACGCGCGACGATTTCGACCAGATGCCGGCCGATCCCGGTTTCCTCCTCCAGTTCCCGGATCGCGCCCTCGACGACGCCTTCGCCCTCATCGAGCCCGCCCTGGGGCATCTGCCAGGCTTCCAGCGTGCTGTCGATCCGCTGGCCGACGAATACCTTGCGTGCCGGGTTCAGCAGCATGATCCCCGCCGCCGGACGGTAGAGGCTCAACCGCTGGTCGTTCATCTCAACTGGTTCCTCGGGTAACTTGTCTGGCCGCCACTCCATAACCATATCGGAGGTCCCGCATAGGGGGGAAGTCCGGACGGCCTGCGAGGCGCCGCGACGTTCGCAGATCGGCCGCTGGCTGTGCTTGCCCGCGATTGTCGTCGCGTCGGCAGGGAGCTAGAGCAGCGCCAGGATTTCGAAGGATCAATGATGGCGACTGCCAGTCACTTGCTTACACCCGAGGAGGCGCAGGCCGAGGCGCCGCTCGAATCCGTGGTCGTTCGCTTCGCCGGGGACAGCGGCGACGGAATGCAGCTCACCGGGGGGCAGTTCACGCTTTCGACCGCGCTGGCGGGCAATGACCTCGCCACCTTCCCCGATTTCCCGGCCGAGATCCGCGCGCCCCAGGGGACGACCTTCGGCGTGTCCGCCTTCCAGATCAATTTCGGGTCGAGCGCCATCGAGACGGCGGGCGACGAGCCCGACGTGCTGATCGCGATGAACCCCGCCGCGCTCAAGACCAATGTCGGGGCGCTGAAGCCCGGCGGGCTCATCATCGTCGACGAGGGCGAGTTCGGCGCCCGCAACCTCGCCAAGGCCGGCTATGAGTCCAATCCGCTGGAGGACGACAGCCTCGCCAAATGGCAGGTGATCAGGCTCAACATCAGCCAGCTGACGCTGGACGCGGTGAAGCCTTTCGGCCTCGGCAACAAGGAAGCGCTGCGCTGCAAGAACATGTGGACGCTGGGACTGGCGCTCTGGATGTTCGACCGCAATCGCGCGCCGATCGAAAAGTGGCTGAAGGACAAGTTCGCCAAGGTGCCCGCGCTGGCCGAGGCCAATATCGCCGCCCTCAACGCCGGCCATGCCTATGGCGAGACGGCCGAGATCGGCGGCCAGCTCCACCAGCATCATATCGATGCCGCCCCGGCCGAACCGGGGCTCTACCGCACCGTCACCGGCGCCGAAGCCGTTTCGATCGGGCTGGTCGCGGGCGCGCAGCTTGCCGGGCTGCCGATGTTCTTCGGCGGCTATCCGATCACGCCCGCCTCGGCGATCCTGCACCATCTGTCGCGCCTCAAGGAATATGGCGTGACCACGTTCCAGGCCGAGGACGAGATCGCCGCGATCGCGAGCGCGATCGGCGCCAGCTTCGCCGGCTCGCTCGGCGTCACGTCCTCCTCGGGGCCGGGCATCGCCCTCAAGACCGAGGCGATCGGCCTTGCGATCATGGCCGAGCTGCCGCTGGTGATCGTCAATTCGCAGCGCGGCGGCCCGTCGACCGGCCTTCCGACCAAGACCGAGCAATCGGACCTCTATCAGGCCGTCTACGGCCGTAACGCCGATGCGCCGATGCCGGTGATCGCCGCCCGCTCGCCCGCCGACGCCTTCGACTGCGCGATCGAGGCCTGCCGGATCGCAGTCCAGTACATGACGCCGGTGATGCTGCTGACCGACGGCTATATCGCCAATGCCGCCGAGCCGTGGAAGGTGCCCGACATGGCCTCTTATGCGCCGTTTCCGGCGGTCTTCCACAGCGAGCCGCCGGCCGAGGGCGAGGAAGTTCGCCCCTATGCCCGCGACGAGAAGCTGTCGCGCGTGTGGATCAGACCCGGCACGCCGGGGCTGATGCACCGGATTGGCGGCATCGAGAAGAACCAGGTGACCGGCCATATCGACTACAGCCCGGAGAACCACCAGGCGATGACCGACCTGCGGGCGATGAAGGTTCTGGGCGTCGCCGACAGCGTGCCCGAACAGGACGTCACGCTCGGGGAGCCGGGCGGCAAGCTGGCCGTGGTCGGATGGGGCTCGACCTTCGGCCCGATCCACCAGGCGGTGCGCCGGGCCCGCCGCCGCGGCCTCGACGTCAGCCACATCCATGTCCGCCACATCTGGCCGCTCCCGCGCCGGCTCGGCGAGCTGCTGAAGAGCTATGAGCGGATCATCGTTCCGGAAATGAACCGGGGCCAGTTCAAGACGGTGCTGCGCGACCAGTTCCTGGTCGACGCGCGGCCGGTGAACAAGGTGTCCGGCCATCCCTTCAAGATCGCCGAGATCGAGGCGGCGATAGAGGACGCCCTGAAATGAACGACGTTTCGACCCTGACCGCCAAGGATTTCGCCACCGACCAGGAAGTGCGCTGGTGCCCGGGCTGTGGCGACTATGCGGTGCTGAAGGCGGTGCAGCGCGTGATGCCGGAGATCGGCGCGCGGCCGGAAAAGACGGTCTTCGTCTCGGGGATCGGCTGCTCCTCGCGCTTTCCTTATTATATGAACACCTACGGCTTCCACACCATCCACGGCCGCGCGCCGGCGGTGGCGACCGGGGTGAAGCTGGCCAATCCCGAGCTCGACGTGTGGATCATCACCGGCGACGGCGACGCACTGTCGATCGGCGGCAATCACACGATGCACATCCTGCGGCGCAATCTCGATTGCCAGATCCTGCTGTTCAACAACGAGATCTACGGGCTGACCAAGGGTCAATATTCGCCGACCAGCCGGGTCGGCACCCGCTCGCCTTCGACCCCATATGGCTCGGTCGACCGGCCGGCGAGCCCTTGCGCCTTCGCGCTCGGCTCCGGCGCCCGCTTCGTCGCCCGGGGCATCGACGTCAGCAAGCAGCTGGCGGAGGTGCTGAAGGCCGCCCGTGCCCACAGGGGCGCGGCCTTCGTCGAGATCTTCCAGAACTGCATCGTCTATAACGACGATGTGTTCGCGCCCTTCACCGCCAGGGAATTTGCGGCCGAAAAGCAGCTCTGGCTGCAGGCCGGCCAGCCGATGCTGTTCGCGGGCGGCACCAAGGGGCTGACGCTGGACCGCGAGGCGCTGGCGCTTGCCGTGGTCGACGTCGTCGACGGGGACTGGGAGGCCGCCGGGGTGATCGTCCACAATCCCGCCAACCGCTCGGTGGCGCACATGCTGGTCGAGATGCCGTTCGGCGCCTTTCCGATGGCACTCGGCGTCATCTACGACGATCCGCGGCCGACCTTCGAGGCAGCGGTGCTCGAACAGAACCGCGAAGCGAGCGCCGGAAAGGCCGCCGATCTGCAGGCTCTTGTCGCCAGGGGACAAAGCTGGGAAGTTACCAAGGAGCCGCGCCCCGTCTAGCGGCTCGGGCAACAGGGGGAGGTGGCGTGAACCGGTACCAGGGGAATCGCGGCGCGCATCTCGTTTCGGCTGACCGGCGCTTCGCCATCGGCGGCGGCTTCCTGTCGCGGCTGACCGCCGGGGGTTTTCACAAGTTCCTCGACCGAGTCGACGCCGGCCTCGTCGAAGGCAGCATCGAGGTCGAACTGCCGTCGGGCGGCACCCGCCTGCTCGGCGGGCGGCGGACCGGGCCGCGGGCGGTGGTCCGGCTCCACAGCTGGCGCGCCATCGTCCGGCTGGTCACGTCCGGCTCGGTCGGCTGGTACCGCGCCTGGACCCATGGCGAATGGAGCAGCCCCGATCCGGTCGTCCTGTTCGATCTGTTCATGCGCAACGGCGAGACCCTGGGGAACGTCGGCCGCGCCCGCGGCTTCGGACGCTGGGTCAACCGCATGGCGCACCGGTTCCGCGCCAACGACCGCAAGGGCGCGCGGCGGAACATCGCCTTCCACTATGATCTCGGCAACGATTTCTATTCCGCCTGGCTCGACCGCAGCCTGACCTATTCGAGCGCGATTTTCGCCGAGCCGGTTTCGGCCGCCGAGCCGCTCGAGGAGGCGCAGGAGCGCAAGATCCGCACTTTGCTCGACCGGCTGGAGCTGAAGCCGGGGGACCGGCTGCTGGAGATCGGCTGCGGCTGGGGTTCGCTCGCCGAGATTGCGGCCCGCGACTACGGCGCCCGGGTTACCGGCGTCACCCTGTCCACCGAGCAGAAGGCCTATGCCGACGCGCGCCTTCGCGACGCCGGGGTTGCCGACAGGGCGTCGATCGAGATCCGCGACTATCGCGACGTGCGTGGGGACTATGATGCGGTGGCGAGCGTCGAGATGGTGGAGGCGGTCGGCCAGGAATATTGGCCCTCCTACCTCGGCAGCATCCAGCGCGTGCTGCGCAAGGGCGGCCGGGCGGCGCTCCAGCTCATCTCGATGCGCGACTCGCTGTTCGACGGCTATGCGTCCAACACCGATTTCATCCAGACCTATATCTTCCCCGGCGGCCTCCTGATCGGCGAGGCGAGGTTCCGCGCCATCGCCGAGAGCCTCGGCCTCCAGTGGCGCGACCGCAAGGGCTACGGTCTCCATTATGCCGAGACGCTGAAGCGGTGGCGCCAGCGCTACGATGCGGCGGTCGCCGAAGGCCGCCTCCCCGCCGGCTTCGACGCGCCGTTCCACAATCTGTGGCGCTACTATCTCATGTACTGCGAAGGCGGCTTCCGCGGCGGCGGCATCGACGTGGCCCAGGTAACGCTGGTGAAGGGCTGAGGCACGGCCCGGGCCGTATCGGCATGAGACGAGGGGTGGGCGTCGCTTAGCCCCGGCCAAGCAGGGCCTGCACTGAATTCACTACGGCTACGTAATGGCTCGTCTGCCGCGCCACGCGCTTTTGGGTCATCCCTGCCATGTGACGCAACGCGGCAATCGGCGGCAGCAGACCTTCTTCGAGGAAGGCGACCATGCGCTCTATCGGGAACTCGTGAGCGAGGCTGCGGACCGGGCGGGTGCGGAGATCCGGTGCTACTGCCTGATGCCGAACCACGTCCACATGATCGTCGTGCCTTCGGACGAGGACGGACTGCGCCGGACCTTTGCGGACGCGCATCGGCGTTACACCGGCTTCGTCAATGCGCGGCACCGCTGGACCGGCATCTGTGGCAGGGTCGATATGGCGCGGTGGTGATGGACGAGCTGCACCTTGCCCATGCGATGCGCTACGTGGGACTGAACCCGGTCCGGCACGGCTCGTTGCCCGGCCCGAGGAGTGTACCTGGTCGAGCGTGCGCGCATCTCGCCGGCATTGACGCCCGCCGCACGCTTGCGCCGCAGAAGCCCGGGCCGAAGCAAAAAAGAGATAAGTGTATTTAGTAAAGTGGCACCGTAATCGGAAGCGCGCGGCCTTTATGTTCTCTTTTTGTTCTTGACCTTCCGTTCCGCTTCTGTTATGCATCCCGTTCGTCGCGATCAGCCTGGCTCCTTGACATTGTGGACTGTCCGCAAGGACGAACCATGTTCGCTCGAAGCGCGTCTTCGCGGCGGTCGGAGCCGCTTCGCGCGCATGCCGGCGCGGGCGCGCGTTGGACCGTCAACTTTGGCAACTTCGGTGGCCCGGCCAATCCGCAGGTGCTTATGTGGCGGGTGCGGCACCTTATCGCGTGGTTCGATCAGTCCCGCTCCGCTGATCGGATGCTTTTTGCTCTTATGTCAGCCTGACTTTTCTAACTTTTCGGTCTCAGCCACGTCGATCTGACCCGGTGAGATTTGGCCTGCCGCCATGTGAGGGATGATGGTCCGTCGCCGCTGACCCGGCTCGCAACCGGGAGTGCCTATTTCGGCACCACCAGCCGGTGCCCCGTCTCGAAATCGCCCCTGAGCAGTTCGACCACCGCCTCGCCGACCACTTCGGGCTGCTTGAGCGTCGCCGGGTCCTCGCCGGGATAGGCGCGGGCGCGCATCTTGGTGGCGGTGGCGCCGGGGTCGACGATGGCGACCTTCAAGGGAGCGAGGTTGCGGACTTCGTCGGCATAGGCCAGCACCAGATTGTCGAGCGCCGCCTTGGACGCGCCATAGGCGCCCCAATAAGCGCGCGGATGCTGGCCGACGTGGGAGGTGAGGGCAAGCAGGCGGCCGGCCCTGCTCTTGCGCAGCATCGGATCGAAGGTCGCGATCAGCGCCTGTTGCGCGAGCACGTTCAGGGTCAGCAGGCGGTTGAATTCCTTGCCGTCGATCTGCGGCACCGGGGTCAGCGACCCAAGCATCGCGGCATTGAGAACCAATATGTCGAGCGCGCTCCAGCGCCCGGCGACGGCGATGCCGAGGCGAGCGATGCTCTCGCCGTCGGTGAGGTCGAGCGGCGCGATCGTCGCGCTGCCGCCGGCACCGTGGATGCGGTCCTCGACCTCCTCGAGCCCGGCGGCCGTGCGCGCGGTGAGAACGACATGCGCCCCCTCACGCGCCAGCGCCTCGGCGATGGCGGCGCCGATCCCCCGGCTGGCGCCGGTCACCAGCGCCAGTTGGCCTTCCAACGATTTCGGCATTCAGGTCCCCAGCAATGCCAGCCGGTCGGTCGGCTGGCTGTCCTCATGGTCGGTGAGCGTGGTGGGATAATCCCCGGTGAAGCAGGCGTCGCAATGCTGCGGCTGCGCCTCGTCCCGTTCGCTTTCGCCCAGTGCGCGATAGAGCCCGTCGATCGACAGGAAGGCGAGGCTGTCGGCGTTGATGAAATCGGCCATCTCGGCGACGTTCATCTGCGCGGCCAACAGCTTGGCCCGTTCCGGCGTGTCGACGCCATAGAAGCAGCTGTGGCGGGTCGGCGGAGAGGCGATGCGCATGTGCACCTCGCGCGCACCGGCATCGCGGAGCATCTGCACGATCTTCAGCGAGGTGGTGCCGCGCACGATCGAATCGTCGATGAGGACCAGCCGCTTGCCCGAGATCAGCGGGCTGTTGGCATTGTGCTTGAGCTTGACGCCGAGATGGCGGACCTGGTCGCCCGGCTGGATGAAGGTGCGGCCGACATAATGGGACCGGATGATCCCAAGCTCGAACGGAATGCCGGATTGCTGGGCATAGCCGATCGCCGCGGGCACGCCGCTGTCGGGCACCGGGACGACGATGTCGGCCTCGACCGGATTTTCCATCGCCAGCTCGGCGCCGATGCGCTTGCGGACCGAATAGACCGACGAGCCGTCGACGACGGAGTCGGGCCGCGAGAAATAGACATGCTCGAAGATGCAGGGCCGCGGCCGCACCGGGGCGAACGGCCGGTGCCGCTCGATGCCGTTGTTCGAGACCACGATCAGTTCGCCGGGCTCGACCGAGCGCAAATAGGTGGCGCCGACGATGTCGAGCGCGACCGTTTCCGAAGCGAAGATGTAGGAGTCGCCCAGGCGGCCCATCACCAGCGGCCGGATGCCGAGCGGGTCGCGGCAGGCGATCAGGCCCTCGCTGGTCAGGCAGACGAGCGAATAGGCGCCCTCGACCTGTTTCAGCGCATCGATGAACTTGTCGAGCAGGGTACGGAAGCCCGAGGTGGCGACGAGGTGGATGATCACTTCCGTGTCGGTGGTGGACTGGAAGATCGACCCGCGCCGGTTCAGCTCCCGCCGGAGCTTGAGCGCATTGGAGATGTTGCCGTTGTGCGCGACCGCGAAGCCGCCGGTGCTGAGTTCGGCGAACAGCGGCTGGACGTTGCGCAGCGCCGTCTCGCCGGTGGTGGAATAGCGGACATGGCCGATCGCGGCGTTACCGGCCAGGCTGCGGATCACGTCGTCGCGGTCGAAGTTGCCCGCGACATGGCCCAGCGCCCGGTGGCTGTGGAAGGCATGGCCGTTGTAGCTGGTGATTCCGGCGGCTTCCTGCCCGCGATGCTGGAGGGCATGAAGGCCGAGGGCGACATGCGCCGAAGCCGTCTCGGCACCCCAGATGCCGAAAACGCCGCACTCCTCCCGCAGCTTGTCGTCGTTGAAAGGATGCGTTGTCAGCATAGACCTGCCCGTTGCCGCCGATGGCGCCCATATAGGTGCGCAATTGCCTTTTGTCGCCCCATTGCCGCACATTGAGGCGGCGGCGCGGCCACTGCCGCCGGATTGCGGCCGATCTGCGGCACAGGAAGTGGAGCGGGAAATGCGCGCGATCTTGCTGCTCGTCGCGATGCTGACGGCGGGATGCACCGCGGACCAGGTCCCCGAGGAGAATGGCGCGGCCGAGGGAAGCGGACAGGTTGCCGACCGACTCGGGAACCGGCCGGAACGGCTGGTCAGGCTGACCGGTCTCTACGAAGGTCCCGGCCCGGAGGCGCGGAACCAGCTCTGCATCGTCGAGGGCAGGGAGGCCGAATTCGGGATCGTCGTCTGGGGCGCGGCGGGCCATGCCTGCAGCGGCGCGGGAACCGTCCGGCGGAATGGCGATCGCCTTCGGTTTGCCATGGCCGGGGATTCGGCCTGCACCATCGACGCCGGGATCGATCGACGCAGCATCGTCTTTCCGGACGATGTTCCTTCGACCTGCGCTTATTATTGCGGCGCGCGGGCCAGCTTTGCCGGGACCCGCTTGACGCAAAGGGGCGCCTCGGTCGAGGACGCCAGGAAGGCGAAGGATCCGGTCGGCGAGCCGCTGTGCGAAGCGGAGTGACGCCGACAGGGGCGGGCAGGGGAGACGGATGGTGAAGGTGGAGGGCGGCTGCCACTGCGGCGCCGTACGGTTCGAAGCGGAGGTTGCGCCCCGCGTGACGGTGCTCGACTGCAATTGCTCGATCTGCGCCAAGACGGGCTTCCGGCACCTGATGGTGCCGCACGGCGACTTCCGGCTGACGCGCGGCCTGGATGCGCTCGCCAGCTACCGCTTCGGCAGCGGGACCGCCGAGCATCTGTTCTGCCGCACCTGCGGCGTCAAAAGCTTCTACCAGCCGCGATCCCATCCCGACTGCTGGAGCGTGAACCTCAATGCGCTCGACGACGCCGGCGGACTCGAGGTCGCCTTCGAGCAGTTCGACGGCCGGAACTGGGAAGCGGCGCAGGCCCGGTTGCAGTCCGGCGGAGACTGATCGTTTGCCTGGCAGGATTGACGAAGCGCAAGCGTTGTTTCTGAACGATCTGCCACACGGGCCGGGGCAAAAGGGCGGGGAGGAATGCATGACGGTTGCGGCGGCGCAGGGCCATGTCGGGAATGCGAAGCGGGACCGGCTCGTCGTCCTCGCCTCGACGCTCGGCACCGTGTTCGAATGGTATGACTTCTTCATCTACGGCACGCTGGCCAGCCTGCTGGCGGGGAAATTCTTCCCGTCCGACAACCCCACCGTCAGCTTCCTCATCTTCCTCGCCAGCTTCGGCGTCGGCTTCGGTATGCGGCCGCTGGGCGCGCTACTGTTCGGCTTCCTGGGCGACCGGCTTGGCCGCAAATATACTTTTCTCATCACCATCACCGTGATGGGTCTTGCCACCGCGGCGGTCGGCATCCTTCCGACCTATGCCCAGATCGGGATACTGGCGCCGATCCTGCTCGTCGCCTCGCGGGTGCTCCAGGGACTGGCGCTCGGCGGCGAATATGGCGGCGCCGCCGTCTATGTGGCCGAACATGCGCCGGCCAACCGGCGCGGTTTCTACACCAGCTTCATCCAGGGCAGCGTCGCCGGCGGCTTCGTCCTCAGCGTCGCCGTGGTGCTCGCCGCCAATGCCTTCGTCGAGCCGGCGCAATGGGAGGCCTGGGGCTGGCGCGTTCCCTTCCTCTTCTCGCTGCTGCTGCTGGCGATTTCGCTGTGGGTGCGCCTCAAGCTCAGCGAAAGCCCGGTGTTCCAGGCGATGAAGGAAGAAGGCGCGATCGCCCGCAATCCGGTGAAGGAGAGCTTCGACAGCTGGCCCAAGGTGCGCCGGATCCTGGTCGCCCTGTTCGGCATCGCGGCCGGGCTGACGGTGATCTGGTACACCGCCCAGTTCCAGGCGCTCTACTTCCTCCAGAGTTCGCTCCGGATCGAGGACAATAGCGCGCGTCTGCTGGTCGGCATCGGCGCGGTGGTCAGCTTCGGCGGCTTCATCCTGTTCGGCTGGCTGTCCGACAAGACGGGGCGCAAGCCGCTGATCGTCGCCGGCTATGCCCTCACCCTCATCTTCGTCTTCCCGATCTTCCACTGGATGGGCGCCGCCGCCAATCCGGAGCTTTCGCGGGCGATGGCCGCCAATCCGGTCGTGGTGACCGGAAGCGACTGCCGCTACGATCCGTTCGCGAGCAAGGGGCAGGCAACCGCCTGCGGCCGAGCGCTCGACGTCCTGTCCAAGCGCGGGATCGCCTACACGACCCGCGAGGCGCCGGCGGGAGCTGAGCCGGTGGTAACCATCGGCGCCGCCCGCGTCGACGTCCTGGACGATGCGGCGCTCGATGCCGCGCTGGCGCAGGCCGGCTACAAGACGGACAAGGCGGCGCCGAGCCGGGGGCAGGGCGCCCAGGTCGTGCTCGCCATCGTGCTGCTCAACCTGCTGTCGGGCATGACCTACGGGCCTGCCGCGGCGCTGCTGGTCGAGCTGTTTCCGGCGCGCGTGCGCTACACCTCGCTGTCGGTCCCCTATCATATCGGCACCGGCTATTTCGGCGGCTTCCTGCCCTTCGTCAGCCAGTATATCGTTGCCAGGAGCGGCGATCCTTATGCCGGACTGTGGTACATGTTCGCCGTGGTCGCGATGGCACTCGTCGTGACTTTCCTGTGGCTGCCCGAAACCGCCGGCAAGGAATTGGACTAGGCCGCGCCCACGGGCTATCGCCCCTGACCGTGGTGCATATTCCGCTTCGGCTCAGGATCGACGGCGACGCTCTGGTCGCCAACTGGCGCATGCTCGCGCGCCTCAGCGGCGAGGCCGCCTGCGGGGCGGCGATCAAGGCGAACGGCTACGGCCTCGGCGCGCGCGAGGCGGTCGAGCGGCTCGCCGCCGCCGGTTGCCGCGACTTCTTCGTCGCCACCTGGGCCGAGGCTGCTGACCTGACGCCCTGGCCGGAAGGCCTGACCCTGGCGGTGCTGCACGGCGTCGGCCCGGACGACCTGCAGGCCGCGCGCGAACTGCCGGCGCGGCCCGTGCTGAATACGGTGGAACAGGCGGCGCGGTGGCGGGAAATCGGCGATGGCCGGCCCTGCGACCTGATGGTCGACACCGGCATGAACCGGCTGGGCGTGACCGCGGAGGAAGCGGCGTCCCTGGTCGGCGCCGGGCTTCGGGCAACGACCCTGCTGAGCCATCTCGCCTGTGCCGACGAGCCGGATCATCCGCTCAACCGCACCCAGCTCGCCCGCTTCGAGGCCCTGCGCCGGGACGTGCCGGCCGAGCGCTACAGCCTCGCCAATTCTGCCGGCATATTCCTGGGCCGTGCCTATGCGTTCGATCTGACGCGGCCCGGCATCGCCCTTTATGGCGGCGTGCCGGTGGCCGGCGATCCCATCCAGTCCGGGGCCATAAGGCCGGTGGCGGGCCTCGATGCCCAGATCATCCAGGTCCGCCAGGTGCCGGAAGGGGAGGCGATCGGCTACGGCGCCACCTTCGTCGCGCCGGCGACGCTGCGCGTCGGCATCCTCAACATCGGCTATGCCGACGGTTTCCTCAGGATGCTGGCAAAGGGCGGCAGGGCGCGCAGGGGCGACGAAAGCTGCCCGGTGCTCGGCCGGGTCTCGATGGACATGATCGCCGTCGATCTTACCGGGCTCGGGGATCCGGCGCCGCAGGAGGGGGACTGGCTGGCGGTGGACCACGACCTGCCGGAACTCGCCGCCCGGTCCGGCCTGTCGCAGTATGAACTCCTGACCTGTCTCGGCCCCCGCTTCCAGCGCAGCTGGACCTAAGCGCAGGTCTTCAGCGTCCGACCCCGACATATTTGAAGCCCTCGGCCATCACTTCCTGCGGGCTGTAGATGTTGCGCAGGTCGACCAGGATGGGCTGGCGGAGCAGCGACTTGACGCGCTTGAAGTCGAGTGCGCGGAAGGCGTCCCACTCGGTCACGATCACCAGCGCGTCGGCGCCCTCCATCGCCTCATAGGCTCCGTCGCAATAGTTGACGTCCGGGAGTACCAGCTTCGCCTGTTCCTCACCCTGCGGGTCGTGCGCGCGGATGGTGGCGCCGGCGTCCTGCAGGGTCTGGATGACGGCGATCGCCGGGGAGTCGCGCATGTCGTCGGTATTGGGCTTGAAGGTGAGGCCGAGCACGGCGACCGTCTTGCCGCGCACGTCGCCGCTCATCGCATGGATGACCTTGCGGCCCATCGCCCGCTTGCGCGCGTCGTTGACCGCGACCACGGCTTCGACGATCCGCTGGGGCGCATCATAATCCTGGCTGGTCTTCAGCAGCGCCAGCGTGTCCTTGGGGAAGCAGGAACCGCCGTAGCCGGGGCCGGCATGGAGGAACTTGGGCCCGATGCGGCCGTCGAGTCCGATTCCGCGGGCGACGTCCTGCACGTCGGCGCCGACGCGCTCGCATAGGTCGGCGATCTCGTTGATGAAGGTGATCTTGGTCGCCAGGAAAGCATTGCCGGCATATTTGGTGAGTTCGGCGGCGCGCCGGGACATGACCAGGATCGGCGCCGCGTTGAGATAGAGCGGCCGGTAGATGGTGCGCATCACCTCGATCGCACGCGGATCTTCGCTGCCGATGACGATGCGGTCGGGGCGCTTGAAGTCGCTGATCGCGGCGCCCTCGCGGAGGAATTCCGGATTGGAGACGACGGCGAAATCCGCCGACGGATTGGTTTCGCGGATGATCCGTTCGACTTCGTCGCCGGTGCCCACCGGAACCGTGGATTTGGTGACGACGACGGTATAGCCGGTGATCGCGGAGGCGATTTCGGCAGCTGCCTCATGGACATAGCTCAGGTCGGCATGGCCGTCGCCGCGGCGCGAGGGGGTTCCGACGGCGATGAAGACCGCGTCGGCGTCCCGCACGCCTTCCGCCAGGTCGGTTGTGAACCGCAGGCGTCCGGCGGCCACATTGGTGGCGACCAGTTCGTCCAGGCCCGGTTCGAAGATCGGAATCCGGCCCTCCCGCAGGGCCTTTATCTTCTCCTCGGCCTTGTCGACGCAGCATACGTCATGACCGAAATCGGCAAAGCAGGCACCGGAAACCAGACCGACATAGCCGGCGCCAATCATCGTCACGCGCATTCGAGATTCTCCCCACGAACCGGATGGCTCAGAGCAGGCACAACGCGGCAAACCGCATTTGGACGCACGCCGCAATTCGCGTCATGCATCGGCTTATGCTGCAGAGCAATATCGCTCGCGGTTCGGTGCATCGCGCGCTTTGCCCGGAACGTCGCGCAATATCGGGTTCCGCGCATGCGGAAAGCGTCAGTGCTGCCGGGTCAGATGGTTCACCTGGCGGGTGACGAGCGTCAGCACCGAGGCCAGTTCCCAGATCGGGAAGGGCTTGTGGAGCACCGGGACGGTGCGGCCGAGCTCCTGGTGGAGCGCGGCTTCGTCGGCATAGCCGGTGGCGAAGATGATGGGCAGGTCGGGATCGATCCTGGCGAGTTCCTCGGCCGTCTCGGCGCCGGTCATGCCCGGCATGACGAAATCGAGGATGACCGCTTCGAACCTGGTGTTGCGCGCCAGCACGAGGGCCGTCGGTCCGTCCACGGCTTCGGCGGTCTTGAAACCGAATGAGGCAAGCGCTGCAACAATCATGCTGCGGGCCTGATTGTCATCGTCGACGACCAATATCACCACTTGCCTCCAGCGATGGCGGGGCGACGCAACTACCTCCATTTGCAACGATTAGGGCACAGGGAATCCCGTTTCATTATGGCACGTGAAATTTGGTGTCATCACCACTTCTAATGGTGCCGCAACATTTTCGTCATGACCGCCCCCGCCTGGCCGGTCAGGCTTTCAGACGTCCCCCCACATCCGAAGCAGCGAATTGATCGACTTGGCGAGGATCAGCCGCGGTTCGCCCTCCGGAAGATTGGCAAGCACCAGGTCGAGATCGAACAGCAGGGCACGCTGGTCCTCGTTGCGGATCTGGCTCTGGATCCAGCCGACGCAGACATGGCGTTCGCCGGCGGTCACCGGCCGGACATGGTGGAGCACGCCGGTGGGATAGAGGAACACCGAGCCGGCCGGCATCTTCACCGTCAGCGGCCCTTCCGGCCGTTCGAGCACCAGCTCGCCGCCTTCGTAGGTGTCCGGATCCGCCAGGAACAGGGTGAAGGACATGTCGGACCGCATGCGCCCTTCGTCGTCCGCCTTCTTGTTCCAGTTGTCGTAATGGCGGCCATATTCGTGGCCGCTGCCGTAACGGGCGAACAGCAGGCGCGACCATCGCACCGGCCGCGCGTAGAGGCTGAAGAGGGCGTTACCGGCCAGCGTCTCGCGAACATGGGCCTGAAGCTCCCGGGTGACCTCGCTCTCGAGGTCGGCCTGCTCGTTGTGCTTCACTTCCTTCGCCAGCGCGCCCACCGACAGGGCGCCGTCGCGGTAGGGCAGGTTGGAGAGCCGGGTCCGGATATGCCCGACCTGTTCGCTGGAAAGAACCGCCTGGAGAGGGAGCATCGCCGGTTCTCCGCCGCTAGAAGCTGAAGGGCAGCCGGACGCTGAACGTCATGTCCGGCGCATCCCGGGTCATGCCGATGCCGAGGGTGGTGAGAAGCGCGATGCGGTTGGTCAGCGCAAAGGTCGCACCCAGGTTCACGATTCCGACATTGGCCTGGCTTCCGATCACGCTGCGCCACAGCCCGGTGCTGTCGCGCCGGAGCCGTGTCCGCTCCGCCACGCGCTGGGTGAAGGACATGCTGAGGCTCGACCGCTCGTTGAGCGCATAGGCGACGCCGAGGCCATATTGGATTGCGTCGCCGATGTTGGCGCTGCCGGGCTGGTCGTTGGGCGCTTCGTCGAGATCGTCGAAGTGACGCTTGAAATTGTGGAAATAGGTGAGGCTGCCGAAGATCACCATCGGATCGAGGGTCTTCAGCAGCGATATCCCCGCCGAGGCGCCCCAGACGCCGCTGCCGGTCGACAGGCTTTCCGGCACCTGGAGATTGCCTTCGCTCCCTTCGATCACGACCAGTTCGGTGCCGAACGGATGCCGTCCCGTCGGCGCCTTGACGCGGGCGTTGAGGACGATGTCCGGTCGCCTGATCGTTTCGCGAAGGAGCCGGTAGCTGACACCCATGCTGATGTCGCCGAGGCCGGAGTCATGCACGTCGGTTTCGGTCAGCGTGGCCGCGCTGCCGCCTGCGCCGCCCGACTGGAAATTGGAGTGACGGTAGAGCCAGGGGACGTTGACGTCGATCTGGATCCGGTCGGTGATGCCGTAGCGCGCGGTGAAATCGGTCAGGAAGACGTCGGAGGTGATTTCATCGAGGCTGATCAGTCCGAGGAAGATCGCATCCAGCGCCAGAAAGCCGCTCAGGTTCAGCTGCGCCTCGTCGAAATGGGTGTAGGTGAACCCGGCCTCGAACGAGAAGCGGTCGCCGAAATAGCCCTGCTCGCTCCTGGCGACAGCCTCGACGGCCTCGCTCGGCGCCGGCTCCTTCCGGTCCTGCTCCACGTCCGCGCCCGCCTGGACCGAGGCGGCGAGGGCTGTACCGCCGCCGGAGTCGTCGCTCTGGATCGTCACCGTGTCCCCGAAGCGCCGCGCCGTCACCATCGAAGGCGCGCCGCGGCCGCGTATGCTCGCTTCGGCATCCTCGGAGAGGAGGGTGGAGGCGTCGACCGAGAGGCCGAGCGCGGTCTCCAGCGCGTGCAGCCGCTTCTCCAGCGTCTCGATCCGCGCCTGCGACACGGCTTCCCGCGCCCGCATTTCCTCGATCTGTTGAAGAAGGTCGGCATCGCCGGCCGAAGATTGCGCTAGTGCCGGCGTAGAAATGACCGCCGAAACAGCCAGGATCGCAGTCCCGACAAGCGCCTTTACTGACACCCTCATCACACACCCCCTCTGAACGCGCGACTATGCCTTTTTCTTTGATACTTACATTAATATTCAGGGGTTAAGAAGTACCCATAGCGTGGGCGTGTCCGGAATGCCGGTCGGGTCGAGTTTCGCCGATCTCTGAAAGTCCTGGAATGCCGTCTTCAGCGCCGGCGAATAATGTCCGTCCAATTGTCCGCGGTAGAGCCCCTTGCGGGCGAGTTCGGTCTGGGCGCGTTTCAGGATCGTTTCATAGACCCGCGCTTCGCTCGATCCGTCCTTCACCTGCACGAGACCCGAATATTCGGCGAGACGGTATGGCTGCATCGCCGCCACGAGGCGCTGGGCCGCCATGGCCAGACTCTCCTGCCGGTTCTCGTCCTTCCGGCAGAACTGGTCGACGATCAGGCCCAGCGCTTCCGCATTGTGCCACGGGGTGAGGTCGAACGTATTGGGCTCGTAGCGGTTGGCGGCCGTCATATAGCCTTCGAGGAAGCCGACGAGCCGGGCGTAGGAAGAGGACCTCTTCTCCCGCGCCGTCACGAAATGGGTGCATGTGGTGCGCCCGGCTTCCTCCACCGCGAACTGGCCGTCGCCGGTGGCGGCCGCGAGCGGCGCCACCGCCAGTGCCGCCCCCAGCGCCGCCGCCGCGCCGGCCGCAAGCGTCGCCAGGGTCCGACCCTTGCGGCGGACCGCCTTCGACCCTTCTTCTCCCGGAATCCTCATGCCCAATTCAGAACCCCCTGCCTTTCATGACCGAAAGCGCGTGGTCGACGCGCATCCTGTCCGACTGTCGCAGCTCGTTGAGCCCGACCGTCATTCCGACGAAATTGCTGACATTGTTGAGGTTGCTCGAAAGCAGAACGTGCTGGGCGGCCTGGTTGAGATCGCCGTTGACGCTCTGCAGCACCGCATCCTTGCCGCCGTTGCCGGACAGCGCCAGCGCGAGCTCGTTGGACTGGACGATGAACTGTATCCTGTCCCCGTCCGCGAAGCCGACCGACTTGCCCGAGGTGACTTCCTGCAGCCCCTGCGGGGTCGTGCCTGCAACGGCGCTTGCCGGCACCACTGCGATGCTCATGCCGTTGCTCACATGATTGTCCGAGCCGGCGATATTGCTGCTCTGGACCGCGCCCTGCACCGTGGCAAGGCCGCCCACCGGCACCACGCCGTCGGCGGGGGTGATCGCGACATAGCCGCTCTCGGCGGCGGGGCCGAACTGGGTGACGTCCATGCTCGGATCGCTGCAGCCGTCGCAGTCACGCGACCAGCCAACCATCAGGTGCGGCGTGGCACCCTCGAGGTCGGTGAGGCCGTCGGCGAAGTCGACGCTGAACAGGATCGTCGCCATCGTCGTGATGCCGTCGGCACCCTGCCAGCTCGTCTGCAGCGCAAGCCCGAAATAGGAGACTCCGCCCGGGTCGATGAACTTGCCGCGCATGTCGGCCAGTTCGCTGTCCGACAGCCGGGTCGCCTTGTCTCCCAGTCCGCTGTCCGGGAGCGCTCCATTGGCGCCGAGGGGCGCCAGCGCGAGGCCGACCGCGGCCATTGTGCGCATGACCGATCCGACCCTTCCCGAGGTCCGGTTCCTGGTCCTTCCTCCGGTCGCGACGGCTGTCTTGCTGATGGTTCTCATCATAGCCTGCTTCCTAGAGTACGAAATTGTAGGCCGGCCCCAGGCCGAAGTCGTAGATCTCGGCATTGGGGACGGGCGAACGCTGCTCGAACAGCCGCCGGGCCGACAGTGGCGGCGGCGGGTTCCGAAGTACCGTATCGGGGTCGTATCCCTCGCCGAGCACGACGAAGACGACGCCGTTCCAGGCATCCATGAACTTCGTGCGCGGCATCACGCGATTGCCCAGCGCCGGATCGCCGACATGGACATAGTCGGCCTCGACCTTCCGCAGCACGACGAAATGCTTGTACCCGCGGATGTTGAGCAGGACGATGCCCGGGACTTTCATCCCCTGGAGGGCGGCATAATCGACCTGATAGCCTTCGCCTTTCATTCCGATCGCTTCGGAATAATTCTTCATGTCGAGCAGGGAGAACCCCTTCTCCCGGACCACGTCGGGGTCCGCGACCTTGAGCATGTTGACGAGCACCTGCTGCTCGGTCGTCTGCTTGCGGTAGGCATAGTTGAAGATCGTCGCCAAGGCGGCGGCGCCGCAGCTGAAGTCGGTCTGCTGGCGGACCAGATTGGTGAACTTCATCGCCTTCCAGCTCTGGACCGGCTTGGCAATGCTCTGACCGCCCTGCTGCACCTGGCCCATCCAGATCCTGGGCGGGCTCTCCGGGGCGGTCATGCAGCCGCCGAGCGCGAGGCACAGCGCGCCGATGCCGATCCGAGCCAGTCGGGCGGAGGGCCGGGTGCGAGCGGTGAGACCGGGGGAGGCGGGGGATTGTCCGGACATGTGTGAACTCCGCACAAGAGGGGGAGGGAGGCCACGGATGTGACCTCCCTCCAGCAACGATTACTCGCCGCCGTTCCCGCCGTTGCCGCCGTTGCCGCCGTTCCCGCCGTTTCCGCCGTTCCCGCCGTTTCCGCCGTTTCCGCCGCCGCCGAAGCTGGCAGCGATCACCAGCGTGTTCTGCTGCATGTTGCCCACGCCGGCCGCCAGGTTCACGCCGATATTGCCGCTCGACCCGCTGCCGATCGTGCCGCCCGTGACCGTGTTCACGGTGTCCATGACCACGGTGTAGTTGAGGTCGGCCGTCTGCAGCACGCCCGCATTGGCTTCAGCGAGAGCTGCGTCGGTGGCCACCGCAACCGCCAGCGTATTCTGCTGGAGGTTGAAGGCGCCGGCCGCCGCATTGACCCCGATGTTGCCGGTTCCGCCGACGGTGAAGGCACCGACGGTGTTGCGGTCGCGATAGTCGTTCGACGTTTCCTCGTCGCCGTCGCTCGCTTCGGAGTCGGGCCCGTAGAAGTTGAACAGGGCCTTCTGGAGGACCGTGGCCGAAGCCTCGGCCCACCCGCCGCTCTCGGATTCCTCGGTGTCCGTGCTCTCGAAGGTCGAGCTCGCCAGCGAGGCGATGTTGGACTGCATGTTGTACTGGCCTGCAGCCACGTTCAGTCCGAGATTGCCGGATCCGTCGACGCTGAAGTCACCGACATTGTTGATCACCGGCGCGAAGAAGCCGATGTCGATCGTGGTGTCGCCGACGTCCTGCGGGTCCGGATTGTTTGGCAGGTTGTCCGCTTCGCCGAAGATGCCGCCGTCGACATTGCCGGATTGGCCGTCGGTGGGGGTTTCCTCACGGAAGGTCACGACGTTGCCGACGAGGACCTGCTTGCTGTCGACCACCGCGACCGCCGAGCTGTCGACGTCGATATAGCCGCCGACCAGGGCGCCGCCGAACAGGCCTACCAGCTTCCAGTAGGTCACATCGGTGGTGATGCTGGTGTCGATCGAGTTCGCATAGTTGATGTCGACCTCGAACGTGCTCCAGCCGTCACCCGGATCATTGCCGTAATCGGACGCCAGCGCTGGGGTGCTGACCAGCAGCGCTGCCGAACCGGCGGCTGCCAATAGCATGTGCTTACGCATTCGCTTTCTCCCATATTGTGAGCCTTGCTGGCTCATGGATTCGCGCCGGCCGTGACGGTCAGCGCGAAGACGTTGGCAGAGGAGTTCCTCTCGCCCCCGATAAGGTTGACCTGGACGAGACCGCTGCTGCCCTGGAATGCACCCGTGGAAATTCCGGTGGCGCTTTCAGGATAGACGGCCCCTTCGGGTCCCCCTGTCGGCTGTTGCGAGGCGCGTGCCTGGCTGAGCGTCGCATCAGTGACGGCCTGCCCCTCGAATCCCATGGCTATGACTGCGAGATTGGCTTCCTGATTGTCCGATCCCGCGACGACGTTGACGGCGATCATCCCGTCGGCTCCGGCGAAGGCGTCGCCGCCGATGATCGCGTTGCGCGTGCCCCCGCGCGCCGGAGACTCGGCCAGGAACTGGGCGACCGATCCGGTGCCGAGCGCCGTGCCTCCGACCGCCAGGACGCCGGCATTGGCCTGCTGGTTGTTGTCGCCGGCAGCGACGTTGACGGCGATCCTGCCGGTCGCGTCGGCACCGTCGTTCAGGCTTGCGATGTCATGGACGATGGCCACGGGCGGAGCCTCCTGCTCCGCCGCCGGCTGGGCCGGCACCGCCGCCGTCGGGGCGGCATGCCAGCCCGCCAGGGCCAGGACGAGGACGGCCGCGGTCCTCATCGGCCGTTCCCTCCGCCGTTCAGCACGCCGAGCGCGCTGCCGAGCGCCGACATGCCGGTATCGATCGCGCTCAGACCGCCGCCG
>Ga0182748_1000304_pt1 | contig 54895 bp, 44 predicted proteins | sample eDN3rd37CKraftOP_FD_128877 | JGI IMG/M metagenome (GOLD analysis project Ga0182748, IMG submission 128877) | Enriched Organic Plus compost microbial communities from Emeryville, California, USA - eDNA 3rd pass 37_C Kraft OP (version 2) (version 2) ... | reverse complement strand
GGCCGGAGCAGGCGGGCACCGAATTTATCGGGAAGGTTTTTTTTCATCGCCGGGCCGTCCCAAGATGAAAAACGCCCCCCCGGGGGGCAGCGACCCCACGAAGTGGGCGGAGCGTGGGGGCGATTCCTCATCGCCGGGCCGTCCCAAGATAAAAAACGCCCCCCCGGGGGGCAGCGACCCCACGAAGTGGGCGGAGCGTGGGGGCGATTCCCCATCGCCGGGCCGTCCCAAGATGAAAAACGCCCCCCCGGGGGGCAGCGACCCCACGAAGTGGGCGGAGCGTGAGAGGGTAATTCTTCATGGTGCGTCCATCCTGCATCCCAGCAATACCGCGCTGCGGGGCTCGAGCTCGATCGATTGCCGGGTCAAATCCGCTTCGGGCAAATCGGGCCGCGCACTATCGATCAGCATGCGCCAGCGCATGGTCGAAGGCGGCAACGCGAAGGCAACGGCGTGCCCGTTGCCATTGATCATGAGCAGCGTTGCCTCGATCGTCTCGTTCTGCCGCACCGCCCGGCGCAGTACCAGGGTGCGGCGGTGCGGATCGTTCCAGGCGTCGTCCCAGATATGTTCCCCGTGCTCGTCGAACCAGGCGATCTCGGGCAGGTCTTCGGCGACGAAATGATTGTTCACCATGAAACGCTCATGGCGCAGGGAGGGGTAATCGTGGCGCAGCGCGGCCAGCCGCGACACGAACGCGGCCATCGCCCTGCCCGCTTCCGATTCGGCCAGCCGCCAGTCCAGCCACGACACTTCGTTGTCCTGGCAATAGGCGTTGTTGTTGCCGAGCTGGGTGCGGCCGAACTCGTCGCCGCCCAGCAGCATCGGCGTGCCGTGCGAACAGAATAGGGTCAGCAGCATGGCGCGGGCCACGGCCGCGCGGGTGGCGAGGACCGCCGGATCGGACGTCGGCCCCTCCACGCCCCAGTTGCTGCTGTAGTTCTCGTTGTGCCCGTCGCGGCCCTCTTCGCCGTTGGCCTCGTTGTGCTTGTGCGCGTAGCTGACCAGGTCCGCCAGCGTGAAACCGTCGTGCGCGGTGACGAAGTTCACCGAAGCCCAGGTCTTGCGGTGGCGCCGGTTGAAAAGATCGCCCGAGCCGGCCAGCCGGGTGGCCAGATCGGGCCGCTGCCCTTCGTCGCCACGCCAGAACCGGCGCACCGCGTCGCGGAAGCGGTCGTTCCATTCGGCGAATCCCGGTGGATGGTGCCCTACGTGATAGCCGTCGGGCCCGATGTCCCAGGGTTCGGAAATCAGCTTCAGCCGCGACAGCACCGGGTCCTGCAGCAAGGCATCGAAGAACCCCGCACCCGGGTCGAACCCGCCCTCCTCCCGTCCCAGCGTCACCCCAAGGTCGAACCGGAAGCCATCCACGTGGAACGCATTGGCCCAGTAGCGCAGGGAGTCCATGACCATCTGCAGCACGCGCGGATGCGACAGGTTGAGGGTGTTGCCGCAGCCGGTGTCGTTGATGTAGTGGCGTTCGTCGCCGGGCACCAGGCGGTAATAGCTGGCGTTGTCGAGGCCGCGCCAGGACAAGGTGGGTCCTGTTTCGCTGGCTTCGCACGTATGGTTGTAGACCACGTCGAGAATGACCTCTATGCCGGCGGCGTGGAGGTTCCGGACCGCCACGCGGATCTCGTCGAGGTTGTTTCGGGACAGGTAGGAGGCCTCGGGCGCGAAGAAGCCCAGGGTGCTGTAGCCCCAATAGTTGCGCAGGCCGCGTTCGACCAGGAAGCGGTCGTTGACGTGCGCGTGGATGGGCAGCAGTTCGATGGACGTCACGCCCAGCGCCAGCAGATGATCGATGAGCTTGCGGTCCGTGAGGGCCTGGAAGGTACCGCGCTCGATGGGCCGCAGATCCTCGCGCAGCATGGACAGGCCGCGCACGTGGGCCTCATAGATCATGGTCTGGCCCCACGGCCATTCGGGCCGCTGGTCGCCGTGCCAGTCGAAGGCGTCGTCCACCACGACGCACTTGGGCATCGCGGCCGCGCTGTCGCGGCGATCCATGCCCCGGTCTTCTCCCCGATAGCCGTTCAAGGCATCGGTCCAGCGCAGCGTCCCTATAAGCTTGCGCGCATAGGGATCCAGCAGCAGCTTGTGGGGGTTGAAGCGGTGCCCGTGCTGTGGCTCGTAAGGGCCGAAGGCGCGGTAGCCATAGACCAGGCCCGGGCCCGCGCGCGGAAGGTAGCCGTGCCAGACCTCGTTGGTGCATTCGGGCAGCGGCATGCGCTGGAGTTCCTTGCGTCCCGACTCGTCGAACAGACACAGCTCGATCCGGGTGGCGTTCGCCGAGAACACCGCGAAATTCACTCCCATTCCGTCGCACTGCGCCCCGAGCGGAAACGGCCGGCCGGGCAGCAATCGATCGGCGATCGTCTGCATGCGCTACTCCTGTGGCTCGAGCAGCAAGGTCGCCAGCGGAGGCAGCGTCAGCGCAAGCGCATGCGGCAGGCCGTGGGAAGCCTCGTGGCGGGCCTCGACGCCACCGCCGTTGCCCATGCCGGAGCCGCCATAGTCGGCCGCGTCGGTATTGACGATCTCCCTCCAGCGTCCGCCGCGCGGAACGCCCAGCAGGTATTCATGGCGCGGCACGGGAGTCATGTTGCAGACCGCGAGCACGTGGCGATCGCCGTCGCTGCGCAGGTAGGCGAAAACGCTGTTGCGATCGTCGTCGCCGACGATCCACCGGAAGCCCGCGGAATCGGCGTCGAGCCTGTGCAGCGCGGAAACGGCGGCATACGCATGGTTCAGGTCCCGGACCAGGCGCTGCATCCCGGCGTGCAGCGGATCGGCCAGCGCGTCCCAATCGAGCTGCGCGTCGTGGTTCCACTCCCGCTCTTGCGCGATCTCCCCGCCCATGAAAAGCAGCTTCTTGCCCGGGTGACTCCACATGAAGCCGAAGTAGGCGCGCAGATTGGCGAAGCGCTGCCAGCGGTCGCCGGGCATCTTGCCGATCAGCGAGCCCTTGCCGTGCACCACTTCGTCGTGCGAGAGCGGCAGCATGAACTTCTCGGAATAGGCATAGACCATGCCGAAAGTCATGTCGTGATGATGATAGTGCCGGAACAAGGGATCATCGTGCATGTACCGCAAGGTATCGTGCATCCACCCCATGTTCCACTTGTAGTGGAACCCCAGCCCGCCTTCGCCCACCGGCGTGGTCACGCCGGGCCAGGCGGTCGATTCTTCGGCGATCATCATCGCGTCCGGCACATGGCGGCGCACCTGCTCGTTCAGTTCGCGCAGGAAGGAAATGGCTTCGAGGTTCTCGCGTCCCCCGTAGTAATTCGGTATCCATTCCCCTTCGCGGCGGCTGTAGTCCCGATACAGCATCGAGGCGACCGCATCCACCCGCAAGCCGTCCACGTGATAGCGCCTCAACCAGGCAAGTCCGCTGGCCCGCACGAAATTGCGGACCTCGTTGCGGCCCAGGTTGTAGATGTAGGTGTTCCAATCCTGGTGGAAGCCTTCGCGCGGATCCTCGTATTCGTACAACGCCGTGCCGTCGAAGCGGGCAAGCCCGTAGACGTCGGAGGGAAAATGCGCGGGCACCCAGTCCAGGATCACGCCCAGCCCCGCGCCGTGGCAGCGGTCGACGAACGCGGCGAAATCCCGCGGCGAACCGTAGCGCGCGGTCGGTGCGAACAGCCCCAGCGGCTGGTAGCCCCAGGATCCGCCGAACGGGTGTTCCATGATGGGCATGAGCTCGAGATGGGTAAACCCCATCTCCCGCGCATACGGGATCAGCCGGTCGGCCAGTTCCTGCCAGTTCCAGTTTCCGCCGTCGTCGCGCCGCAGCCACGAGCCGACATGCACCTCGTAGACCGAGATGGGGGCGTCGGGGGCGTGGCGCGCGGCGCGGCCGGCCATCCAGGCCTGGTCGGTCCAGCCGAACGGCTCGGGATCGGCTACTACCGAAGCCGAGGCCGGCGCCAGCTCGGCCTGGCGCGCATAGGGATCGGCCTTTTGCGGCAGCAGCCTGCCGTCGGCGCCGATCAGCTCGTACTTGTAGGCCTCGCCATGCGTGAGCCGGGGCACGAACAGCTCCCAGACTCCCGCCGCATAGCGCAGCCGCATGGGATGGCGCCGGCCGTCCCAGGCGTTGAAGTTGCCCACCACCGACACTCGCCGGGCATTGGGCGCCCAGACCGCGAAGCGCACGCCCGGCACGCCCTCGATTTCGGCGCAATGGCCGCCCAGGCAGTCGTCCACGGCCTCGTGGGCGCCCTGCGCGATCAGGGCGAGGTCTTCCTCACCCAGTATGAGCCCGAACGCGTAGGGATCCTCGGTTTCCTGGAAAGAGCCCGGCCATTGGATGCGCAGCCGATATCCGGTCCGGGTGGGAAGGAAACCGGCGTCGGCGCATCCCTCGAACACGCCGTCGCGCAAGGGTTGCAGGGCCAGCACGCCGCCCGTGTCCGACACCGCCTCGACGGTCACCGCGCCGGGCAGAAACGCCCGTATGCAGATTCCATCGCCCTTGCGGTGCGGCCCCAGCACGGCGAAAGGGTCGGCATGCCGGCCGGCCGCCAGGGCGTCTATATCCGCGGGGCCGATCCCGCTGTCATGGCTGTCCGTCAATGTTCTCTTCCTTCCGGATCGCCGGTTCGATGCGTGTGGCCAGCGCCACCAGTCCGCGCAGCGGCACGCCTATCCAGGCGGGGCGGTTGGCGGCTTCGTAGCTCACTTCGTAGGCCGCCTTGTCGATGAGGAACAGCAACAGCAGTGCCTCTTCTTCGTCCATGTCCATCCACGGCTGGGGCGCGGCCGCGGCGACTTCACGGTACGCGGCGAGGAAGGCTTGCGAAGCTTCGGTGCGAAACCGCTCGAGCAAGGTATCGCGACGCTGCGCCACGGTGTCGATGGACGGGCCGGCGATGGGACTGGGCCCCGTCGCCGGCGTGCTCGCGTCCGGCGCCCGCGCGGCCACGGCGGCGGCGTAGTCGAACGAGCGAAGCAGGCCCGCGACGTCGCGCATGGGGTGGCTCTTGCGGCGTCGTTCGTCCATGGTGCGCGCCGGTTCGCCCTCGAAGTCGATGATGTAGGCATCGTTCTGCGCCACCAGGACCTGGCCGAGATGGAAGTCGCCGTGCACGCGGGTCAACCGGGCGTTCTTCACCCCGTGCCCGATGCGTTCGATGGCGGCTTCGAGCGCGTCGCGGTTGTCGAGCAGCAGCGCCACCTCGGCCGACAGCTCGCCCCAGTCGCGGCGCGCGGCCAATATGGCCAGGGCGCGGTCCAGGCTCTGCCGGGTATCGTCGATCCAGCGCGCCCGATCCTCGGCGGTGGCATCGGCCGGCGCGAAAGCCGGATTGTCGGAAGGCAGGGCCAGCGCGGCATGCAGCTCCCCGAGGCGCCGGCCGATGGCGGCGGCGAGCGTGGCGTAACCGCGCAATTCCTGCCCGTAGTCTTCCACGCTCTCGTCGGTCAGCGCAGCGTCGTCCAGGGTACGGTGCAGATATTCCAGGGTCCAGTTCCAGGCGTCGCCCTGGTTGCCCACGTACTGCTGCACCAGGATCAGCGTATGCGGGGTGCCGTCTTCGTCGACCCTGACCACCTCGCCCAGCAGCGCGGCGGTATTTTGGAAACCCAGCCGCGTCAGATGGCGCGTCATCTCGCTCTCGGGATGGATGCCCGCGGTCACCCGCCGCACGATCTTGAGCACGGCATCGGTGCCCATCACGAGGGAGCTGTTCGATTGCTCGGCCGACAGCCATTGGATGGGCGTTTCGGCATTGACCACCACCGCATCCAGCCCGGGCTCGGGAATGAACCGTATCCGCGCACCCGTGCCGCTGTCGCCGGCGGTCCGGGCTTCCAGCTCGATGGCGTTGCGAAGGCTGTCGAATATCGCGATGGCAAAGCTCTGCAGGCTGAAGGCGTCGGTGACCATGCCGACCATCGGACCGCGCCGCACGCGCGCCAGGGCCAGCTGCTGCTGCAGCTGCGGCAGCGTCTCTTCCCAGATCAGCCCCAGCGGCACCACGTAGCGCTCGCGGCGTTCGCCCAGGTCGGCTTCGATTTCCGTCAGGTAGAGCTCATCGGTGGCCGGCAGCCTGACGCCGTAGACAACGTGCCCCGAAACAATGCGTTCGTTCTTCGAAGCGAACCAGCGCCGCAGCGACAGGTACTCGGGCAGGACCGCCTGCTCCAGCGTCCGCCGGGATTCGGAGGTCAGCTCATAGCCAGTCCTGCCTCGCAGGACCAGGGTACGGAACTCGCGCAACTGGTCGGCGGTCGCCAGGTGCCAGTTCGGCGGCGCGGCCGACGTGCTCAATTCGAACCAGTAGAAGCCGTAAGGGGGCAGCGTCAGCAAATACGTCAGGCGACCGATGGCGGGAAACGAAGTCCCCCCCATCAGTTCCACCGGGACCCTTCCGTCGAACTCCGCCAGGTCGAGCTCCACTGCCTGCGGCGTATGCGAGAGGTTGGCCACGCAGAGGATGGTGGTCTCTTCATACTCGCGAAGGTAGGCCAGGATCTTCCGGTTGCCGGGATAGAGGAAACGCAGGGTCCCACGGCCGAACACCCGGTATTGCCGGCGCTTGCCGAGCATGCGGCGCATCCAGTTCAGCAACGAGTGGGCATCGCCCGACTGGGCCTCGACGTTGACCGCCTCGTAGCCGTAGAGATTGCCCATCAACGGCGGCAGCACCAGACGCTCGGGATCGGCGCGCGAAAAGCCGCCGTTGCGGTCGGGCGACCATTGCATGGGCGTGCGCACGCCGTCGCGGTCGCCCAGGTGGATGTTGTCCCCCATGCCGATCTCATCGCCGTAGTAGATGACCGGCGTGCCGGGCATGGTGAGCAGCAGGCTGTTCATCAGCTCGATGCGGCGGCGGTCGCGCTCCATCAGCGGCGCCAGGCGGCGGCGTATGCCGAGGTTGAGCCGCGCCCGCCGGTCCGCGGCATAGACCTCCCACAGGTAATCGCGTTCGCTGCTGGTCACCATCTCCAGCGTCAGCTCGTCGTGATTGCGCAGGAATATCGCCCACTGGCAGTTGGCCGGGATGTCGGGCGTCTGCTGCATGATGTCGGTGATCGGGAAACGGTCCTCCCGGGCGATGGCCATGTACATGCGCGGCATCAGCGGGAAATGGAAGGACATGTGGCATTCGTCGCCCTGCCCGAAATACTCCTGGGCATCCTCGGGCCACTGGTTCGCCTCGGCCAGCAGCATGCGGCCGTCGTAGGACGCGTCAAGGTCCTGCCGTATGCGCTTGAGGATGGCGTGGGTCTCCGGCAGGTTCTCGTTATTGGTGCCCTCGCGTTCGACCAGGTAGGGGACGGCGTCCAGCCGCAGCCCGTCCACGCCCAGGTCGAGCCAGAAGTGCATGACGCTCAGGATGGCCTTGAGCACGCGGGGATTGTCGTAGTTGAGGTCGGGCTGGTGCGAGTAGAACCGGTGCCAGAAATAGGCCCCCGCCACCGGATCCCAGGTCCAGTTCGACTTCTCGGTGTCGAGGAAGATGATGCGCGTGCCGGCATAGGCCTGATCGTTGTCCGACCAGACGTAGAAATTGCGCGCCGCCGAGCCGGGCTTGGCATGCCGCGCGCGCTGGAACCAGGGGTGCTGGTCCGAGGTGTGGTTGACCACGAGTTCGGTGATCACCCGCATGCCGCGTTCGTGCGCCGCGGCGATGAACCTCCGCACGTCGGCCATCTCGCCGTAGTCGGGATGCACGCCGCGGTACTCGGCGATGTCATAGCCGTCGTCGCGGCGCGGCGAGGGATAGAACGGCAGCAGCCAGATGGTGTCCACGCCCAGCTCGGCGATGTAGTCGAGCTTGGCCAGCAGGCCGGGGAAATCGCCGATGCCGTCGTTGTTGGCGTCGAAGAACGATTTCAGGTGCAGCTGGTAGATCACCGCGTCCTTGTACCAGAGCGGATCGCCCCGGTTGACCGCATTCACCGATGTCTCGCGCTTGCTGTTCATGCGTCCTCGCTGCCGATAGGTCCCTAGAACCGCCGGGAGATCCGCCATATCGCGTACGGACCGTGGGGTTCGAGGCGGACGTATTGCATCTTTCCCCGCCAGTCGAAGCGATAGCCGTGCAACAGGTCCTCGGCATGCAGGGTGCCGTTGTCCGGCAGGCCGAACTCCCACAGCGGCAGTTCGATATGGGCCCCCTGCCCGGCATGGGGGTCCAGGCTCACCACCACCAGGACCACGTTGTCGCGCTCCGGCGTGGCCTTGGTATAGGCCAGCACCCGGTCATTATCGGTATTGAGAAAGCGTATGCCTGTATGGATATGCAACGCGGGGTTGTCGCGCCGGATGCGATTGAGCATGCCGACCTCGGCCACGATATTGCCGGGACGGTTCCAGTCCCAGGCCCGGATCTCGTACTTCTCCGAATCCAGGTATTCCTCCTTGCCTGGGACCGGCGCCGCCTCGCACAGCTCGAACCCGTTGTACATGCCCCAGGAACCGGACATGGTTGCCGCCAGCGCCGCCCGGATGAGAAACCCCGGACGGCCGGACGAATGCAGGTAGCGCGGATTGATGTCGGGAGTATTGACGAAGAAATTGGGACGGAAGAAATCGGAAACCGGCGGCCGAGAAATTTCGTCGAGGTACGCGGCCAGTTCCCACTTGCTCTCGCGCCAGGTGAAATAGGTATACGACTGCGAGAAACCCAGCTTGGCGAGCCGGTACATCATCTTGGGCCGGGTGAACGCTTCCGACAGGAACACCACGTCGGGATGCCGGGCATGCACCTGCGCGATCAGCCATTCCCAGAAGGGCAGCGGCTTGGTATGGGGATTGTCGACGCGGAAGATCCGCACGCCCTCGTTCGCCCAGAACAGCACCACGTCCAGCAGCGCCAGCCAGAGCCCGGAGGCGGCGTCGCGGCCGCCCGGCCCGCGGGCATAGAAATCGACGTTGACGATGTCCTCGTATTTCTTGGGCGGGTTTTCGGCATAGCGCAGCGAGCCGTCCGCGCGCCAGGCGAACCATTCCGGGTGCTCGGTCAGCCAGGGATGGTCGGGCGAACACTGGATGGCGAAATCGAGCGCGATCTCCAGTCCGTGCCGGGCCGCAGCCTCGACCAGCCGGCGGAAATCGTCCAGCGTGCCCAGTTCCGGATGAATGGCATCGTGGCCGCCCTCCTGCGCGCCGATGGCATAAGGACTGCCCGGATCGTCGGGGCCCGCCACCAGGCTGTTGTTGCGCCCCTTCCTGTTCTTGCGCCCGATGGGATGGATGGGCGGGAAGTACAGCACGTCGAATCCCATGTCGCGGATGGCCGGCAACCTGGCCGCCACGTCGGCGAAGGTCCCGTGCCGGCGCGCATCGCCGCTCTGCGAACGGGGAAAGAGTTCGTACCAGCTCGCGAACTGCGCGGCGCGCCGCTCTACCCGGACCGGAAACTCGGGCGAGCGGGAGGCAAACTCCCTCGGATCCAGCGCCTGCATCAGCTCGGCGGCCTGTGCGGAGCGTATCCATTCCAGGCAGGCGTCGGCGGCCAGGCCAGGCAGGCGCTGCGCGGCCTCGTCGGCGCGGGCGCGCACGTCCTCGTCGGCGTGCGTGCCGCGCGCCGCCAGGACCTTCATGATCCAGGCCCTGACTTCCTCGACCTCGAGGCCCACATCCAGGCCCGCCTCGATCTTCTTGCGCAACTCGTCGAGATAAGTGGAAAACGTGTCGCGCCAGGCCTCGATCGCGTAGCAGCCCATGCCCACTCGTTCGGGACGGCACACCGCTTCCCATCTGTCGTTGTCCACGTGCCTCATCGGGATGCGCGTCCACGCGTCCTCGTCCGCCGCCCGCCACAACAGGTGCGCGGCCAGCTTGTCGTGGCCATCCATGAATATGTCGGCCTGCACGCGCAAGGCTTCGCCGGGCGTGCGCTTGACGGCGAAACGGCCGCCTTCGATCACCGGGGCGACGGCCTCGATCGACACCCGTGGCGCGGCCATGGCCGCCGTCAGCGAGCGGCGCCGCGGCGGCCCCCCGAGGACTGGCGGCGCGGGCCCGAGCTCCACGATCGCGGCGGCCCCCGGCTCGAGGCGCGCGGGCACGCCGGCATGCAGCGCATCGACGGCATCTTCCCGCACCCGCACGGCGCGCTGCACGCGATCTGGCAGCCGGGCTTGAATGGCGTCCCAGTCGACCGCCGTGGAAGCCAGCAAGTCGGGATTGAAAAGCAGCAGATGATTGCGCCAGCCGCGCGGCCCTCGCGCCCTGCGCAGCAACGCGGCCACGATGGCATCGGTTCCGCCCAGCGGCAACAGCTCCACGCCGGCGGCGGGCACGCCGGCCAGCCAGCGATTGGCGGCCCGGATGTCGGCGCTCAGGTCCAGCTGGTCGTGGGGCGCGCCGTCCAGGCCGTATCGCTCGAATCCCATGGGAGCCAGCCAGCCCGACCCCGTCGATACGGCGGCCCACAGCGCCCGTGTCGCGGCCCGGCGGCGAACCTCGACGTCCGGTACGCCGACGCCGGCCGCGCCGGGCCCGTATGGATCCGCGGGAAAAGCCAGTACGTCGGCGGCTTGGTCCAGCGCGTGCCGCTCGTCCATGAGCCAGGCGCTGTGGAAGTCCCACCAGGCAAGGGAAGAAAAGACGTGCGAGAACCCCAGGCCGCGCAGGCCCCGGACCGCTTCGCGCGACAGCCCCGGTGTCCAGGCCAGCAGGTCCAGGTCCTGTTCACCGTCGCGCAGCGGGGCGAGCCGCTCGCGCAGCTTGTCGGGCGGCACGTCCCGCAGCCCGCGCAACAAGAGACCGCTCACGCCCCACTTGCGCCAGGCCGGCGCCCGTGCGCTCCAGTCGACCGCTTCCTCTCCGCCATGCGGCGCGGCAGGCGCCAATACGCGCGGATCCAGCGCATGCCCGGCACCACCCTGGCCGGAAGAGATGGCGGTCCCCGCCTCGCTTACGTGGCAGTCCAGGTAAAGCGCCAGGCGGCGACGCGAGGCGGCGCGCACCAATGCGGAGCACGCTGCCTCGACATCGACGACGCGCGCGTCCGTCAACACCTGTCCGAACCCCAAAGCGGCCGCGGTCTCCAGAAGGCCGCGCCACGCCGCGGCCAATTGCCCCGCCTCGTCGAGCACGGGGCCCAGGACCGCGGCACGCGCCTGATAGATCCGGAGCGGACTCCGTCGCGCCGCCGCCATCAGGCCCGTTTCCGTACTGCCGTCGCGGCCGGGATGCTGGCCGTCTCGGGCCGGCGTGCAACCATGGGCGCGCCGACCGGCGCAACCGGAGCGAGCATGCGATACAGCTCGACATACTGGGCGGCGGAAGCTTCCCAGCCGAAATGCGTGGTCATGCCGTTCTTCTGCAAGGCCGACCATTTCTGTGGCTGCGCGAATACGTCCAGCGCCCGCTCCACTGCCTTCTGCATGTCGTCCGGCGTGTCGCCATCGAACAAGATGCCGGTGGCCGAGCCGACCTCCGCGCCCGGCTCGGGCGACAGGCCGACGATGCTGTCGGCCAGCCCGCCCACGCGGGAAGCGATCGGCACGGTCCCGTACAGCATCGAGTACAGGGGCGTCAGGCCGAAAGGCTCGAAGCGGCTGCCGTGCAGCAGCATGTCCGCGCCCGCATGAAGCAGGTGTCCGCGCCGCTCGTCGTAACCGATGTGCACGCCCAGATTGCGCGGATAGCGCTCGGCCACGGCTCGCAGCGCCTCTTCGATCGCTCGTTCGCCGCAGCCGAGCACGGCGATCTGCAGCCGCGGATGCGCGGCCAGCAGCCGGGGAAAGACCTCTACCGCCAGGTCCGCCATTTTCTGCGAGGTCAGGCGGCTGCCCATTGCCAGCAGCGGCGCCTCGGGATCGGTCGGCAAGCCGAAGGCCTGTTGCATCTCGAGCTTGTTGCGCACCTTGCCGCGCATGTCGAGCGCCGAAAAATGCTCGGGCAGGAAAGGATCGGTGCTCGGGTCCCAGACCTCGGTATCGATGCCGTTGGGAATCGCGTGCAATTCGTGGGCACGCTCGCGCAACACGCCGTCCAGCCCGTGGCCGAACTCGGGCGTCAGGATTTCGCGCGCGTAGGTGGCGCTTACGGTGGTAAGCCGATCCGCATAGCGCAGCCCCGCCTTCATGAAATTGAGGTGGCCCCAGAACTCGGCCCCCTCGCTGCCCCGATAGGCGGGCGGGATCCCAAGCTCGTCGGCCAGGTGCAGCGGAAAGTTGCCCTGGAATGCCAGGTTATGGATGGTCAGCACGGTTTTGGGGCGCTTGACGCCCGCAGCGTGCAGGTACAGCGGCGTCAGCCCGGCATGCCAGTCGTGCGCATGCACCACGTGCGGTACGCGTATGGGTGTCTCGCCAACCGAAATCCGCTTTGCTGCCTGGGCCAGCGCGGCAAAGCGGATTCCGTTGTCGGGAAACTCCTTCCCGTTCGCGTCCAGGTAAGGATTGCCGGGGCGCACGTACAGGCGATCGTTGCGCAACAGCAGGACGGGGATCTCGGTATCGGCCACCCACCCGGCCCATACGGTGGCATCGCCGCCGGCCAACCCCGGCAGCTCGGCCACTTCCTCGAGATCGCAGGCCGCATCCATCGCGCTTTCGTAGGCGGGCATGAACACGGTGGCATCCACATGCGCGTCGCGCAGGGCGCGCGCCAAGCCGCTCACCGCGTCACCCAATCCCCCGGTTTTCGCAAGTGGCAAAGCTTCTGACGTTACTAGCATGACTCTCGGCAGCAAGATTTTTCTCCGGCAAAAGACGCTTCCCCATGGGCAGCGGGGTGAGTGAGAATCAAGGGTGTTCAATACGCGGGGGATCATTCTTTCGCATCGCCGAGGAGCTCAGGCCGCCGGCGGAGGAGATTTCATCCTCGCCGATAAAAATTACCGCCATGAGTAAGATGTACACGTCCGGCGGGCCGATTCCCCGGGATTTGTATCCCTTGCAGCGACTAGGGCAATATGCATGCCATAGTGCGTCAGGCTGTTGGCAGCGAGCGCCAAGTTTGTAACGACTTCCTTCCCGGACTCGCCGGCGGAAGTCTTTGATCACGAAGAGAAATCATGAGCCCAACCGACGCTTACAAACCCAGCGAATCCGTGCTGGCCTTGGCCGGCAAGCTATTCGACATGGCACGGGAGGGGCAGACGGAGCAGCTGGCCGCCTACCTGCAGGCAGGCGCTCCCGCCGACCTTACCAATGACAAGGGCGACAGTCTCATCATGCTGGCGGCCTACTACGGCCATGTGGACACTGTTAAGAAGCTGCTGCAGCACGGTGCCGACCCCAACCGGGTCAACGACCGCGGCCAGAGCCCCCTGGCCGGGGCGGTGTTCAAGGGCAGCGACGAAGTCGTGCGTACGCTGCTGGAAGGCGGCGCCGATCCCGAACTGGGCACGCCTTCGGCGCGCGATACCGCGCGCATGTTCGGCCGGACCGGGCTGCTCGGCGACGCCTGAGGCGCGGCGTCAGGCAGCCTGGCGGCGGGCGGTGCGCCCCCACTGCCACAGCAGCGGCACGAGCACCGCGGCCACGGCGGGGTACAGCAGCCAATTGATCGTTTCCCAGCCGGCGGCATTGAGCAGCTTGCCCGAGGAGAACGAAGCCAGCGCCACCGACCCGAACACCAGGAAGTCGTTCAGGGCCTGCACCTTGGTTCGTTCCTCGGGCCGGTAGCAGTCGGTGACCATCGCGGTCGCGCCGATGAAACCGAGATTCCACCCCACGCCGAGGAAGACCAGCGACAGCCAGAAATGCGCCACGGTCAGCCCCGCCAGCGCGATCGTGCCCGAGACCGCCATCAACAGGAGTCCCGCCATGGTGACGCGCTCCTTGCCATAGCGCGTGATCAGCCTGCCGGTGAAGAAACTCGGCGCATACATCGCCAGCACGTGCCACTGGATGCCCATCGCAGCCTCACCCACCGTGTGCCCGCAAGCCACCATCGCGATCGGCGCGGCGGTCATCACGAAGCTCATCATGCCGAACGACACGATGCCGGCGATCACCGCCACGACGAAGCGGCCGGACGACGCGATCTCGCGCAGGGGGCGGCCGCCGCTCTGCTCGGCCGCCGGACGTACCGATCCGCGCAGCATCATCAGCACCGGGATCGCCAGCAAGGCGAGCGCGGCCTGGCCCACGAAACTGCCGGCGAACGGGATGCCGGCGATGGCGTCGCGGGTCCAGATGACGGTTTGCGGGCCCACGACGGCGCCCACGAGGCCGCCCACCATGACCCAGGAAATGGCACGCGCCCGAAAGGCCGGATCGGCGCCGTCGGTGGCGCCGAAGCGATAGCTCTGCACGCATGAACCGTAGAGGCCGGCGATGGCGGTGGCGACGCAGAACAGGGCGAAGGCGCCGGACGTGATGCTGTGGGCGCCCAGCAGGCCGGCCACCACGCCGATGGCCGCGCCCAGCATGTAGGCCGCGCGCCGGCCGAGACGGCGCATGAGCATCGCGGCGGGAATGGTGCCCAGGGCAAGGCCGAGGTTATAGAGGCTCACCGGCAAGGTCGCCAGCGCCTTGTCTTCCGCCAGGGTCTGTCCCACCAGCCCGCCGAGCGATATGACGATGGCCGGACTCGCGCCGCCAAGCGCCTGCGCGCAACTGAGCACCAGCGCGTTGCGCCGCACCGCTTTCTCGGTCAATCCTTCCATGCTTTGCTTCATGCCTCCCCGGCCTGCCATCCGCACTTCTTATGATTCTAGGTTATTTACCTGCCGCGCCATCGAACAACCCGCCGGGCAACAGGGAGACGGAGATATACTGCCCCGGCCTTTTCCGGCATGCGACCCGCGCCGCCCCATGACCGCCACCCCGTCCAAGCCCAACATCATCTGGCTGATCGTCGCCGCCGCCTTCTTCATGGAGACGCTGGACGGCACGGTCATCGCCACCGCGCTACCACAGATGGCCGCCACCTTCGGCACCAATCCCGTCAATCTCAGCATAGGCATGACCTCCTATCTGGTGGCGCTCGCGGTCTTCATCCCGATCAGCGGCTGGGTCGCGGACAGGCTCGGCACCCGCCGCGTCTTCGCCTGGGCGGTCGCGGCGTTCACCGTCGCATCGGTGTTGTGCGCGCTCAGCACCAGCGTCGCCCAGTTCACGGCGGCACGGGTGTTCCAGGGCATGGCCGGGGCAATGATGGTGCCGGTGGGCCGGCTGGCGGTGCTGCGCAACACCGGCAAGGAAGACCTGGTCCGCGCCATGGCCTTCATCGTCTGGCCGGGGCTGATCGCCCCGGTGATCGGGCCGCCGCTGGGCGGTTTCCTGGCGACGTATCTGAGCTGGCAGTGGATATTCATCCTGAACGTGCCGCTGGGCGTAGCCGGCATCTTCCTGATACGCGCCTACATCCCCGAATCCCCGCCGCAGCCCCGGCGGCCGCTCGATACGGCCGGTTTCGCGCTCAGCGGCCTGGCCCTGAGCGCGCTGATGGTGGGCGTCGAGATGCTGGGATACGGCGGGCACTGGCAACTGGGGACGGGCCTGATCGCCGCCAGCGCCGTGTCCGGCATCGCGCTGGCGGCCCACCTTCGCCGCCATCCTCATCCGCTGGTGGAGCCCGCGGTCATGCGCGTGGCATCGTTCCGCTCCGTCATGGTCGGCGGCACGATCGCGCGGACGGCGATCAGCGCCATGCCCTTTCTGCTGCCGCTATTGTTCCAGGTCGGTTTCGGCTTGAATGCCTTCGAGGCAGGCATGCTGTACCTGGCCAGCATGCTGGGCAACCTGGGCATGAAGCTGGTCACCACGCAGGCGCTGCGGCGCTTCGGCTTTCGCAACGTTCTGGTCTTCAACGGCGCGCTGGCCGCTGCCTCGATCGCGCTGTGCGCGGTGCTGTCGCGCGAGACGCCGGTACCGTTGATCGTGGCGATCATGCTGGTGTGCGGCATGACGCGGTCCATGCAATTCACCGGCCTGACGTCCATGGCTTTCGCCGAGGTCCCCCAGCCGCAGATGAGCAGCGCCAACACCTTGTTCAGCACCACGCAGCAGATGTCCATGGGCCTGGGCATCGCCGTCGGCGCGGTCGTCCTGCACGCCGCGGCGGCCGCCCGCGGCGCCGCCGACGGCGCCTACCAGGTGCAGGATTTCCGCATCACCTTCCTGGTGGTGGGGCTGCTCGCCCTGAGCAGCCTGTTAAGCTTCGCGCGGCTGCGCCGCGACGCCGGCGCCGAAGTCAGCGGACACCGGCGGGCCGACAAGCCCGCGTGACCGGTCAATAGACGTCACGCCGATAGCGGCCGCGCTCGGCCAGCTCGTCGAGGCGATCGCGCCCCAGGATGCGCTCCAGCTCGGCGGCCACGCCCGCCGCCATGCCTTGCAGGCTGCCGCACACGTAGATGGCGGCGCCCTCGTCCACCCAGGCCTCGAGTTCGCGGGCGGCGCCCGGCAGGCAATCCTGCACGTAGCGCGGCCACCCCGATTCGCGGGAAAACGCCAGGTCCACGCGGGCCAACAGGCCCTGGGCCCGCCACGCCTCGATCTCGTCCCGATAGAAGAAATCGCGGTCGGACGTGCGTTCGCCGAACAGCAGCCAGTTGCGCGCCGCGCCGGCCGCCGCCCGGGCCTTCAGATGGGCTCGCAATCCGGCCATGCCCGTGCCGTTGCCGATCAGGATCAGCGGGCAGGCCACGGGGGGAGGATGAAAGCCGCTGTTGCGCCGCAGCCTGACGGCGATCGTGCCGCCCCGTTCGGCATGGCGCGTCAGCCAGCCCGATCCCAGCCCGAGCCTGCCGTCGGGATACCGCATCTGCCGCACCAGCAGCTCCAGGCGTCCGTCCGAAGGCAGCGAGGCGATGGAGTATTCGCGATGGGGAATGACGGGCAAGGTCTCGGCCAGGTGCTGCGCCGTCGCGCCGCGCAGCGCGGCCAGCGCGGCATCGCCATGGGGCAGCAGGCGCGCGGCCAGCGCATCGCGCAAGGCCTGCTCGCCGCCTTCGCCGCGCACCGGGAGGCCGCCGTCCATGCCGAGCACGGCCAGCATGGCCTCGACCGCATGAGGATCGTTGCGCGGCCCGACTTCGGCGATGTCGCCCGCCATCCAGTCGCACGGGCTGCCCGTACCAGGCACGAGGGACAAATGATAGGCGGGATCGCCGGGACTGCCGGGGTTCAGCAGGCGGCGTTCGGCCAGCGTCCACGGCTGGTAGCTGGGCGCGGCCCAGTCCTCCATCTCGGCGCTGGCTCCCAGCACGTTCAGGTAGTGCTGCCAATGCCGCAGCGCCCCGGCATCGCCGTCGTCCACGAGAATGGTGTCGAACAGGGGCTCGGCGCCCTGCCGATGCAGCCAGTTGGCCAGCGACCGCCCGAAGGCGCAGTACTGCCGGTAACTGCTGTCGCCCAGCGCCAGCACGCCATAGCTCAGGTCCGGCAGCGACAAGTCGCGGCTCAGTGTCTTGCGCGCGAAACCGGCCACGCTGTCGGGTGCGTCGCCTTCGCCGGTCGTGCTGACCACGAACAGCGCCTTGCGGAAGCGCTGCAGGGTGTTCCCGCCCAGGTCCCCCAGGCTGGCCAGGTGCACGGGCAGGCCGGCGGCCTGAAGGGCCTGCGCGCTTCGCCGAGCGATCTGCTCGGCGAAGCCGGTCTGGCTGGCATAGGCCACGAGCAGCGCGTCGGGCGCCGCCGATGAGGTCCCGATGGCGACTCCGCGCCTGCGCAAGCCTATCCAGCCGCAGAACAGCGCATAGCACCCGACCACCAGCCCTCCTGCGACGGCGTGGCGGACCTCCGGTCCGAGCGGCAGCTCGGACCGCGCCACCACGACCAGGACGGCCAGCGACAGCAACGCCGCCACGCCCGCGACGGCGGCGCACACGTTGCGAGATTTTTCGTTCATTCCATCATCGCCGCGAAATTGGGCGTCATCGCTTCCCGGTGGCCCTCGGCGGCACGCCACACTATCGATGCAGCCAGCCCGCGACGCACGGCCCAGGCAAGCCCGGCCTCCGGTCCCATGACGGTCAGGGCGGTCGCCATCGCATCGGCCACCATGCACTCCGGATGCAGGACGGTGACCGATGTCACGCCGTTCTCGATCGGCGCACCGGTGCGCGGGTCGATGGTATGGCTGTACACGCCCAGGCCATCGGACATGTAGCGCCGGTAATCGCCCGAGGTGGCGACCGCCAGCCCGTGCAGGGCAACCCGCGTGACGGGCAGCGGGGCCTCGCCGGCGCCGGCTTGCGGCTGCTCCAGCTCCACCCACCAGGGTTGCCCGTCCGGCTTGGCGCCGTGGCCGTACAGCTCGCCCCCGATCTCAACCAGGTAGCCCGCCACGCCGGCGCGCCGCAGGCAGCGCGCGACGGCATCCACGGCATACCCCTTGGCGATCCCGGACAGGTCCACATAGGCGCCGCCAGGCTGGCGCGCCCGACGGCGCGGCGGATCCAGCTCGATGCGATGCCAGCCCACCCGCGATCGCTGCGCCGCCACGTCCGCGCCCGACGGGCGCCGATATGCCCCCTGGGGCCCGAAGCCCCACAGATTCACCAACGGGCCGACGGTCGGATCGTAGGCGCCGCCGCTGTCGTGCGCGACATTCAGCGCCTGCTCCAGAACCACGAACAGCGCTTCCGGCAACTCGTGCCACGAACCCGCGGGCGCGGTATTGAACCGGCTCAGATCCGAGCTATCCCGCCACGTGCTCATCTGCCCGATGACCATGTCCAGCTCCGCCTGCACCAGCGCCCCCAAGTCCGCCGCCACGGCCCCGTCGTCCACGAACTTCACCGACCAGCTCGTCCCCATGGTCGGCCCACCCATCGTCCGCACCCGCGCCCCGGCCGAATAGCCACGCAAGGCATCGGCCGACAACGCCAGCGGAACAAGAATTCGAGGCCCCCCCCTACGCGCTGCCGCGCGCCCCCCAGGGGCCGGCGCTGGCGGACCGGCAAAGCCAGATCCGCGGCGCCCTGGATCAGAAGCTTCCACGATTGCACCCGACACCCGCCCCACCCCACTCCCCCCCGACCCAGGGCGCCGCGGATCCGGCTTTGCCGGTCCGCCAGCGCCGCCCCCCGGGGGGCGCGCGAAGCGCGTAGCGGGGGGCCTTCTACTCAGGCAACACCTCGAACGTCGCGGCGTAAGTCGAGCGGCGCTCCTTGGCCTGGCTGAAGGAGGTCTTGTCGTCGCGGGTCTCGGCCTCGATCCAGTACATGCCGGCCTCGGGCCAGGTCACCGTGAACTTGCCGTCGGCATCGGTGCGGGTCTTGATCTCGTGCAACTGGTCGCGATAGCGGATTCCGCCCGGAACGATGGACACGTCGACGCCGGCAGCCGGCTTGCCGTCGAGCAGCAGGCGGAAACTCGCCTCTTCCTTCGCGAACAAGTCGTTCGGATGGGTGATGGGAGCCAGCTCCAGTCCCTGGCCGGTGGGCCGCAGCACGGTCTCGGTGGGCTTGCCCACCGTCACGAAGGTTTCGAGGCGGCTGTTGGATTGCGTCACCCGCAGGTCCTGGGCAGTGGCCGGCACCTCTTGCGCGAACTTCTCGGGCGTGCCGCGCCAGCGCTTGTTCTTGCCATCCTCTTTGTAGGAAGCGAACAGCCCCGCATTGACCACCGCCATCTTGTAGGTACCGGTCTGCGTCAAGTGCACGTCGAACGTGCTGCGGTAGCGGCCGGTGGATTGGTTCTCGGCCTTGGCCGGCGTGCCGTCGGGCGCCGTCACCGTCAGGTTGTGCAATTGCAGGGGGAAGTGCTCGAAATAGAACAGGTCGTTCGAAATCGCCGCGTCCACCGTCACCCAGGGATCGGCACCCGACAGCACGGTCGCCGAGGGCAGCATCCACATGCGGTGCGCCTGCGCCGACAGGGGGAGGCTTAACGCCAGGGCCAGGGCGGCCCATTTGAGAGACGTCTTCATGTTTTTTTCCTATGGAGAGGGATTGCAATCTGGATGTCAGGGCTTGAGTTGCAGCGCCACGCGGCCGAGCTCGTGCTCCCCGCGCGCCTCGGCCTTCTCCGGTCCCTTGGGCGGCCACTGGAACGGAATGCGCAGCAATTCGCGGCCGCCCACTTCGCGCGCGGCCTCGACCACGAGTTCGTACTTGCCTTCGGCCAGCTTGCCCAGCGGCGCCTTGCCCTCGCTGAACGACAGCTGGTGCTCGCCCACGGGACGGGTCGCGCCGCTGATGCCGTCCGCCGGCATGGACAGCTCGCGGCCGCTGCGGCGCCACCATTGCCGCATGTCCTTGAGCCATTTCGTGCCTTCGTCGTTCTTGAGCTTGAGGTCATACCAGACCGCCAGGTTGGCGGCGACCTTCTGGTCCGGGCCCTCGATCCACACCGCCACGTAGGGACGGTGATACTCCGCGACATTCAAGCGGGGGATCTCGATCCGGACCGCCATGTCGGCGGCGTGGGCCTGCCCGACCAGCAGGCCGGTGACGGCCACCGGGATCAGCGTACGCATAGCCAAAACCTCTTCAATGAATGAAAACGAGCGCGAGGAATAAGGGCACGGCCACTCCGAGCGCCACCATGGGCCACGTGACCGGCCGATTGCGTGCATGGATCTGCAGCAGGAAGAACCCGGTCACGCAGAACACCAGACAGGCGACCGCGAAGGCGTCCAGGAACCACTTCCATGCTTCGCCGGTGTTGCGGCCCTTGTGCAGATCATTGAAATACGAGATCCACCCCCGGTCGGTGCTTTCGTAGCGGACCGCGCCGTCGGGCAGCTCGACGCTCAGCCAGGCGTCGCCGCCCGGCCGCGGCAGGGAGAGATAGATTTCATCGGCGGACCATTCCGCAAGCTGGTCGCCCACGGCCAGCGAGAATTGGCTTTCGAGCCACTGCCGCAATGCCGGCGGCAGCGGCGCCTTGTCGGCGCCGGCGCCCTCGGCCAGGACATCGGCGAGCTCGCGCGGCAACTGCCCTTCCCTGGACACGACGTGCGGGTGGGCCTCGATCTGGGAAGCGTGGTTGAGCGTGATGCCCGTTGCCGCGAACAACAGCATGCCGACGAGGCAGATCGCCGAGCTGATCCAGTGCCACTGGTGCAGATGCTTCAACCAGAATGAGCGACGCTTCTGTTCCAGGAAGCGATCCGACTGTTTGTCCATACGGAGCCGTGCGCGGCACTGCTAGAGAAATGATCCAACGGGGAATGATAACAATTCTCAAGCAGCGCATCCAGCGCACGGCCGGGCCGGCGGTCCTGCCCGGCACCTTGCCGCCTTTCCTCTTTTTATTTGTCCTTGGCGTCTTCCAGGCGTACGCCCACCTTCAGGCATACCTGCCAGTGCGCGACCTTGCCGTCTTCGATGTGCCCGCGAATCTGGGTCACCTCGAACCACGCGAGATGGCGCATCGTCTGGGACGCGCGATCGATGGCGTTGCGGATGGCATCGTCGCTGGACGTCGTGGAAGACCCGACCAGTTCGAGCTGCTTGTATACATGTTCCGACATCGTCGTCTCCTGGTTGCCTGCCCGTGCCGGCCAGCAAAGCCCATACCCGGCGCCGAGTGCGCGCGGGACGCCGGCCAGACCACCTTAGACCATGCCGCGGGAAGGAATCAAGCTATCCTTATGCCACCCCTCAGTCCCCTACCGGCGCGCGCCCCGTGGACACAGAAAAATCGCTGAACGTCACCCTCTGGCTGGTCGCCATCGGCCTTTTCATGCAGACGCTGGACACGACCATCGTCAACACCGCCCTGCCTGCCATGGCGGCGAGCCTGGGCGAGAGTCCGCTGCGCATGCAGTCGGTAGTGATCTCCTACGCGCTGACCATGGCGGTGCTGATTCCGGCCTCGGGCTGGGTGGCGGACCGTTTCGGCACGCGCAAGGTGTACTTCACCGCCATCGTCTTCTTCACCCTCGGGTCGGTGCTGTGCGCCGTGTCGCAGAATCTGAGCCAGCTCGTGGCGTCCCGGGTCATCCAGGGCGCGGGTGGCGCCATGCTGATGCCGGTGGGCCGGCTCGCCATCCTGCGCAGCTTCCCGCAGCAGCGCCTGCTTCCCGCTCTGAGTTTCGTCGCCATTCCGGCCATGGTCGGCCCGATGATCGGACCCGTGCTGGGCGGCTGGCTCTCGGAGCAGTTCTCCTGGCACTGGGTGTTCCTCATCAACATCCCGGTCGGGCTGGCCGGCGCCGCCGCCACGCGCGCCTTCATGATCGACAAGCGCGAAGCGCATCCGGCGGCCTTCGACGGCGTCGGCTACGGCCTGCTGGCGTTCGGCATGGCCTCCATCTCGCTGGCGCTCGACGGCCTGTCGGGGCGCGGCATGGGCCATGCGTCGGTGGTGCTCATGCTGGTGTTCGGCCTCATCAGCATCGTGACCTACTGGCTGCGCGCCTCGCGCCAGGCCGCGCCGCTGTTCTCCCCCACCCTGTTCCACATCCATACGTTCACGATCGGCCTCTTGGGCAACCTGTTCGCCCGGCTTGGCAGCAGCGGCATGCCCTTCCTGCTGCCGCTGCTGCTGCAACTCAGCCTGGGATATTCGCCCACCCATTCGGGCATGATGATGCTGCCGGTCGCGGCCGCGGGCATGCTGAGCAAGCGCATCGCGACCTCGCTGATCACCCGCTACGGCTACCGCCACGTGCTGGTGGTCAACACGGTGCTGGTGGGCCTGACGATCGCGAGCTTCTCGCTCATCGACCCCTCCCATCCGGTATGGGCGCAGGCGCTGCTGATGGCCTTCTTCGGCGCGGTCAACTCGCTGCAGTTCACGGCCATGAACACGCTCACCCTCAAGGACCTCGGCCAGCAAGGCGCGAGCAGCGGCAACAGCATCCTGTCGATGATGCAGATGCTCGCCATGAGCCTGAGCGTCACGGTCGCCGGCGGCATTCTGGCGGCCTTCAGCCACCTGGTCGATCACGGCAGCCCCGCCGACACGCTGCCGGCGTTCCACGCCACCTTCGTCTGCATCGGCCTGCTCACGGCGGCCTCGGCATGGATCTTCTGGCAACTGTCGCCCGACGTGCCGCGCGAATCCAAGAAGGACAATTCCCTGGACCTGGGTTGAGGGCGGCCGGGCGTCGTCGTATAGAATCGACCCTTTTGCCCGGCCCGCCATGTGGTTCAAGAACCTGCAAATCTATCGCCTTCCCGCCCCCTGGCCCATGACGCCCGAGCGGCTCGACGAGCTGCTCCGGCCGCACGTCTTTGCCTCCGGCTCCAGCCTGGAGCTGCAGACCCAGGGATGGGCCCCGCCGCTCGAGAACGGCAGCATGCTGGCGCACGGGGTCGGCGGCCAATTGCTCATCACTCTGCGCACCGAGAAAAAACTGCTGCCGACCACGGTGATCAACCAGGTCGCCAAGGCCAAGGCGCAGGAAATCGAGGAACAGCAAGGCTACAAGCCCGGCCGCAAGCAGATGAAGGAGATCAAGGAAAACGTCAAGGAAACGCTGCTGCCGCGCGCCTTCAGCATCCTGCGCGATACCCGCGCCTGGATCGATACGCGCAACGGCTGGCTGTGCATCGACGCCTCCTCGTCGGCGCGCTGCGATGAAATGCTGCAGCTGCTGAACCGGGCCATCGACAAGTTCCCGCTGGCCAACCTGCACGTCCAGACCTCCCCTGCCGCGGCCATGACGGATTGGCTGGCCGGCGGCGAGGCGCCCGCCAACTTCACCATCGACCAGGACACGGAATTGCGCTCCACCGGCGAGGGCCGCGCGACGGTACGCTACGTGCGGCAGTCGGTGGAGGCCGAAGACGTGCGCCGCCACATCGAGTCCGGCAAGCAATGCACCCGCCTGGCCATGACCTGGGCCGACCGCGTGTCGTTCGTGCTGACCGAGTCCCTGGCCGTCAAGCGCATTGCGCCTCTGGACGTGCTCAAGGAAAACGCCGACGCCCTCGCGCAGAACGATGCCGAACGCTTCGATGCCGACTTCGCGCTGATGTCGGGCGAACTGGCCAAGCTCATTGCCGATGTGGTGGACGCGCTCGGTGGCGAGAAGAAGGACTAGCGCCTTTCAGGGCCGCATCGCCCGCCGGGCGCTCCAGGCCGCGACGGCCGGCGTGAGCGCGAACAGGCCGAACAGCCAGGCCGACGCGGTGCGCGCCCCCTCCAGCCCGCCGGGGTCGGCCAGGCCCGCCGCGTTGGCCACCATGCCGGCAAGCGCCGCGCCCAAGGCGATGCCATAGAGCTGCAAGGTCGTCACCGCCCCGGATGCGAGGTTCTCCTGGCCGGGCGGTGCCGAGCGGAACACGCGGGTGACCAGGTGCGACCAGCACATGCCTATGCCGAAACCGACCCCGGCCAGGGCCAGGCACAGCGCGGCGAATGCCCAGGCACCCGCCGGATGGGGCATGAGCATGGCCAGCGCAGCCAATCCCGCGGCCGTCACCAGGGGGCCGCCATGCACCAGCCGCACCACGGCGTCGCCGGTCCGGCCCGAGAGCATCAGCGAGGCCAGCGTCCAGCCGCCCGCCATGACGGCGGTCAGGTAACCGGCGGCCAGCGGCGTCTGGCCGTGGATGGCTTGCAGGAAATACGGTACGAAGATTTCGCTGGTCAGGCCGACGACGAGCATCGCCATCGTGAGGTAGCAGGCGCCCAGGATCGTGCGCGGCGAATAGGCGCCCGTGGGCAGCAGCGGCGACGTGCCGCGCAGGTCCAGCCGCGCCATCCATGCCACCAGGGCCAGTCCGGTCGCCAAGCCGGCTGCATTCCACGACAACCGGGTGGACAGGCTGCCCACGGAAATAGCCAGGACCGAGCATGCGAGCATGCCGAGCTTGCCCCATGGCACGCCGGTCGCGGACGAGGACACCGGCGCGCTGGCCGGCACCAGGCGATGCACGATGGCCGCCAGTGCGGCGGCCACCGGCAACAACGAGAGGAACGCCGGCCGCCACCAGCCCAGCGTGGCGAACAACCCGCCCAGCGCCGGGCCGGACAAGGTGGCGACGCCCCACATCGCCGACACGAAGGCCAGCGCGCGCGCCCATAGCCGCGGTTCGTACACCATCCGGATCAGCGCATACGACAAGGCCAGCAATACCCCGCCGGCAAGCCCCTGGACGGTGCGCCCCGCCAGCAGCCACCACATGGCGGGCGCGCTGGCGCAGATCAGCGAGCCGGCGCAGAACAGTCCCAGCGCCGACAGGTAGGCGCGGCGCGGCCCCAGGCGGTCGATGAGCCGGTAGGACAAGGCCGAGCCGAGGATGGAAGCCACCACGAACAGTGTCGTGCTCCACGCGTAGTAGGTCAGGCCGCCGATGCTGCGCACGATGGTGGGCATGATCGTGGTGACCACGTAGACGTTGATCGCGTGCAGCGCCACGCCGCCGGCCAGCGCCAGCGAGCGCAGCGCGTTGCGGCCGGTCATGAGCTCGAAGGGGGACGAGGATTCCTGGGGGGCAGACATGAGGGCATCCGGCAAGCCGCGCGGTCAGCGTGCGACCACCGAGCGGACCGGATCGTAGGGGCGGACCGGCAGGCTGTGGCCGACCGGGACGACGTCCGAGAACTCCAGCGCCACGCCCTCGTGCACTTCCCTGAAGGTATTGGCGCCATACAGGTTCTTACCCTGCACGTAATGCACGCCTTCGATGGCCGAAGGCGACTGGATGTCGCGCCCCAGGAGGCCGGCGAGCCACCGCGACATCTCGAAATGGCTGATCCAGCGCTGCTGCGCCATGGGCGCCGACGCGGACGGCGGCGCGTCGCGGCTCCAGGCCAGCACCGGCACGTCCGCCACTTCGGGCTCCAGGACGTTGTGCCCCCACAGGCCCCGGGCTCCCAGCAATTGCCCGTGGTCGCCGGTAATGGCCAGGTGGCGCTGGCCGGGCAGCTTGTCGAACTCGTCCAGCATCCGGTCCAGCAGCGCATCGAGGTACAGCACCGAATTGTCGTAGGCATTGCGCATGCGCACTTCGCGCGGCAAGTCGCCGCCGTCGGGCCAGCGGGCGAAGCGGTCGCGGGCGTGCTGGTAGTTGGCCTCGTAGGGAGCATGGACCGAACGCAGCAAGACCACGACGAAGGTCTTTTCCGGCCATTTCTGCTCTTTGAGCAACGACAAGAGGGTTTCGTCGCCCTGGTTCAGGAAACGCTGGGGTTCGTCTTCGCGGGTGATCGACACGTCGACGTAGCGGCTGCCGACGTCATTGAGCAGCTTGGACTCCTGGGACGAGATCCAGTAGGTCTTGAAGCCCGCCTCCTTGGCGAACTTGAAGAGATTGGTGGAAAGCCCTCTTATCTGCCCCAGTTGCCCCGGCTCGCGCACGGCGTTCAGGATCAGCGGCATGCTGGCCGCCGTGGACACCGCCGCCGCCACACCGTGGCGCGCGATCAACCCTTCTTCCATGCGCCGCGCCAGGCGAGGCGTCGTATCCCGTTCGTACCCCATGATGCCCAGGTGTTCGCTGCGCAGCGAATCGGCCACGAACAGCCACACGTGCCGGGCGTCGGAAGCGAACGGCGAGACCGCGGGCGGCGCCGCGCCGGGGGCCGGCGCGGCATGGGCGCCGTCGCGCAGGACGTTGTGCACCAGGAAGAAACTGAAGGTATTGAGCGAATTGTGCAGGCCGCTGCGTGTGGGCCCGGGCAGGAAGGCGTTCAGGTCGCGGTAGGTGGCGCGGTACGGCTTGGACAGCAGGCCCGCCGCCACCAGCAGCAGGCCCAGGGTGCGCTGCCAGCGCCGCACGTCGGACTGCATGCAGGCCATGAACAGCCACCACGCAGTCAGGTAAGGCGCCAGTACGGCGAACAGCACGTGGGCATGGTCGCCGAACTCGGCCAGCGCCACCTGCTGCACGTCGTGGAATTCCGAGAACAGGCTGGCCAGCACGACGGGATCGAGCGGCCGCCCGGCGTACGAAATATGGCTCAACTGCACCAGTTCCATGCCGGCCAGCAGCGCCAGGATGCAGGAGACGAAAACCCGGCTGCCCGACAGCCACAGGCCGAGATTGAACGCGCACAGCGCCGCGAAGTAGTTCAGCTCGAAATCGGCCTGGTTGGACGACGTGAACCACTGCTGGATCCAGTCGTCCAGCATCAGCAGCGTAGTGGTCAGGAGCACCAGCGCCCCGCGGAAAGCGAGATTGCGCCAGTTCCACATCCCGGGCCGGGGCATGTAGGTCAGGGAATCGTTCGTCGTCATGCGCACTCGAATAAAGCGGCCCGCCGGCCTCCCGATAAGCAGAACGGCGTCCGGTTCAATCCGGACGCCGTTCTAGGGGCGGGAGAGCTCCCGCCCTGGACGTCAAGTCGCAAGGTTAACCCAGTTCCGGGCCGCATTGTTCCCCGCCGCGCCTGGCGGCAGGGAACGGCGATCATGCGGCGCTGGACTCGGGCTCCTTGGCCCGCATGCGGTTGCCGATGATCATGCGGCTGCCGCCCAGGATGGCCGCCAGCGCCAGGGGATAGAGCACCCACGGCACCCAGGCGTTGGCCTCGAACCAGGGCTTGACCAGCGGCTCGCCCGTCACCATCTTGACCGCGGTCACCACCAGCACGCCCGCGCCGATGTAGATGATCACGGGATAGCGCTCCATCAGGCGCAGGATGATGCGGCTGCCCCAGACCATGATGGGCACGCTGATCAGCAGGCCCAGCACCACCAGCAGGAAGCTGCCGTGCGCGGCGCCGGCCACGGCCAGCACGTTGTCCACGCCCATGACGGCGTCGGCGATCACGATGGTCTTGATGGCGGCGATGAAGCTGGTATTGGCCCCGCCGTCGCCGTGCCCGTCATCCTCGGCAGTCAGCAGGCGATACGCGATCCACAGCAGCGCAAGGCCGCCCACCAGCATCAGGCCCGGTATCCTGAGCAGCCACACGACCGCCAGCGTCATCAGCGTACGGACCACGATCGCGCCCACGGTCCCCCAGATGATGGCCTTTTTCTGCAGGGCCGGAGGCAGGTTGCGCGCGGCGAGCGCGATGACGATGGCGTTGTCGCCGGCCAGCACGATGTCGATCACGATGATCGAGGCCAGCGCGAAGAGGAACTGTGTCGTAAAGGTTTCTGCGGCAAAAGCCGAAAGCCATTCCACGAGGGATATCTCCAGAGAAGTTGTCGACCTCTGCTGGCAACAGGAATGACCGGGGGACGGGAGCACCCATGCAGGACCTGACGCCAGGCTGCAAAGGTCTTGTTCGATCACCGGGCGGTGACCCGCACGACCGGAGGAAGCGAGCTTCCACGTATTGACGATCGGGCGAAAGAGCCGGGAAGGCTCTCGAACTACTCCCCTTTGGAGGGACATACGGTTTGTACGTCAGCCGGCATTTTCGCTGCGGGAAACATTCGCGTCAACACCGGGGGATACCCCTAGTGTGCCGTCCCGGGCCCGTCCCATCGCCCACGCCTCGGCGGCTCGGCGCCGGCTTCGTATATGCTTGGACGGTCGGCCGGATCCGGCCGGGAATCACCCTGGAAACGCCATGTCCGTCGCCTTCAACGCCGTCGAAGCCGCCGCGGCCCTGCTCGCCGGCCACGCCCATCGCACGCCCGTGCTGACCTCGCATGCCGTGGACGCGCGCACCCGTGCCTCCGTGTTCTTCAAGTGCGAGAACTTCCAGCGCATGGGCGCCTTCAAGTTCCGCGGCGCCTACAACGCCCTCGCCCGCCTGCCGGACGAAGCGCGCCGGCGCGGCGTGGTCGCCTATTCGTCGGGCAACCATGCCCAGGCGGTGGCCCTGGCCGGCCGTCTGCTGGGCATCGCCGCCACCATCGTGATGCCCACCGATGCGCCGCGCGTGAAGCTCGAGGCCACGCGCGGCTACGGCGCCCGCATCGTGACCTACGACCGCGCCACCCAGAAACGCGAAGACATCGCCGCCGAATTGGCCGCTCGCGAGGGCCTGACCACCATTCCGCCGTTCGATCATCCCGACATCATCGCCGGCCAGGGCACCGCGGCGCTGGAGCTGCTTCGCGAGACCGGCCCGCTCGACTACCTGCTGGTTCCGTGCGGCGGCGGCGGACTGCTGTCGGGTTCGGCCATCGCCGCCAGCGGCTGCGCACCGGGCATCAAGGTCGTCGGCGTCGAGCCGGCCGCCGGCGACGATGTCACCCGCTCCTTCCGCAGCGGCACCCTGCAGACCGTCGACAATCCGGACACCATCGCCGACGGCGCGCGCACGCAGTCGGCGGGCAAATACACCTTCCCGCTGATCCTGTCTTATGTCCACGACATGTTGACGGTTACCGACGATGAGCTGCTGCGCACCATGTTCTTCCTGATGGAGCGCATGAAATTCGTGCTCGAACCAACCGGCGCGCTGGGTGCGGCGGCACTGCTGTCGGGCAAGGTCGACGTGCGCGGCAAGCGCGTGGGCGTCATCATCTCCGGCGGCAACGTCGACCTGTTCGCGCTGGCGCCCCACCTGGCCCGGGGACGCTCCGCCTACGGCGAATAGCCGCCGGCTCAGGGCCGGGGCGGGAGATGGACGCCAGCCTGCGCGGCGGACACCGCCGCCACGGCATCCTGCTGCGAGGGCACCGCGGCCTGGGCGGGACGGAAGGTCACGACCGTCATCAGCAACACCGCGATCGCCAGATCGCGGCGCGGCGTCTCGTAGCGTTCCGAGCGAAACCGCTTGAATCCCCAGAGGACCAGCACGATGAAGCCCCCCATCAGCGCAGCCGCCAGAAACGCCCCCGCGTACTGCGCCAGCACCGGCACCCGCTCGCTGAACGGCCCCTCCGGCAAAGGCCCGCGCAAGGCGCTGGACACCAGGAACATCAACCCCAGCGCTCCCGCCAGCGCCCCCCACGACAAATCCCGATCGACGAAAAACTTCACGGCAGGCCCACCCAAGGAATAAGCCGGAAGTGTAAAGGAAGCCCACCCCTGGAAGCCCACCCCCTACGCCCTTCGGGCGCCCCCTCAAGGGGGCGGCGCTGGCGGACCGGCAAAGCCGGATCCGCGGCGCCCTGGGTCTAGTACGGCTTTCTTGGGTTGCGGCACCGTTGCTACCGCTGGCAGCCAGCGAAGCACAGGCGCCCCACCCCAAGACAACGGCCCTAGACCCAGGATGCGGTGGATCCGGCTCCGCCGGTCCACCCGCATCGCCCCCTGGGGGGCGCCCGTAAGGGCGTAGGGGGGGGCCTCTACGGCCAGGCCGAATACGTCAGGTCCTCGCGGGCCGCCGATTCCAGCATGCGCCGCCGGTAGCTGCCGGGCGGCTCGCCCATGTGGCGCTTGAAGAAGCGATTGAAGTGCGCGGTGTCGCGAAATCCCAATCCATAGGCCACCTGCGCCACCGGCAGCGGAGACTGCTGCAGTCGCACCCGCGCCTCTTGCAACAGGCGCCCGTGCACCACTGCCAGGGGACCGCACCCGGCGCTGCGCATGGCCGCCGCATGCAGCCGCCGTTCGGTCACGCCCAGGGTGCGGGCATAGCGGGAGATGGGCCAGTGCTCGCGAAAGTGCAGCTCCACCACCCGCAGGAAGCGCTGGAACACGACCGAACCGGGCCGATCCCCGGTGGGCGCTTCCGGATCGATGTCGCTCATGCGCCATAGGTGGGTCAGGACGATGGCGAGGTAGGCGGCCACAATGCCGGCCGCGCCCTTGGCACCCTGGCGCAGTTCGTGGTTCACCGCCTCGAACACCGGGCGCAGCATGTCCACGCCGGAGGTCATTTCATCCGGGCCGATGTGCAGCAGCCGGTCCGCCACATTGCGCAGGGCCGCGGCATGCTGGCTGGCCGAAGATGCGCGCGACACCAGTTCTTCGGCAGCCGACAGCATGTATCCCGCGCCGCCCGCCTCCAGCCGGACCGACTGCGCCATGCCCGGCGGCAGCCACGCCAGGCACGGCGCCCGCAGCGCGAGCTGGCCGTGCCGCAGGACCGCGAGCCCTTTGCCGGAGGTCAGCAGCAACGCGTGGCTGCGGCCCTGGCGCCGCGCGGCCTCGACCACCCACTCGCGAGGCGCCAGCGCGGGCACCATCGATTCGCCGTCGATCAGCGTGGCCAGCGGCGTGTCGCCGGCGTCCGCATGCCCCGCGGGGGCGGGTGGGAGGGAAGTCGTCATGTTGCTCCTGAGAAGGTCCGCGGAAAAGTGCAAGTATTCGTCCGAATTAGTCAATGCCTGCAACTTTACACGGCCTTGTCCCCTGGCCAGAATCTGCAGGTCGCTACAACAAAACTCTGCGATTGTTACAAAATAACCAGGAGACAACCATGCTCACCTCGTCCCTGAAGTCCCTGCGCCTGCTGGGCGCGGCCGCGGCACTCTCGGCCTTCTCGCTCGCTCCCCCGGCTGCCGCCCAGGATGCCGTCACGATCGGCTATGCGGTCTCCAAGACCGGCGTCAATGCCGGCGGCACGGGCATCACCACGATTCCCAACTACAAACTGTGGGTCCACGAGGTCAATGCGGCGGGCGGCTTGCTGGTCGGCGGCAAGCGGTTGCCCATCAAGGTCATCGAGTACGACGACCGCTCCAGTTCCGAGGACGTCGTGCGCGCCGTCGAGCGGCTGATCACCCAGGACAAGGTCGACTTCCTGCTGCCGCCGTGGTCGACCGCCATGAATCTGGCGGTCGCCCCGACGTTCCACCGCTACGGCTATCCGCTGCTGGCCGGATCCGCCGTGACCGAGCGCGCGCCCGAGCTGGCCAAGCGCTGGCCCAACAGCTACTGGCTGCTGGGCACCGGCTCGCAGTACGCCGAAGCGCTGGTCGACCAGCTCGCCAGCCTGCGCAAGGCAGGCAAGATCGGCGATTCCGTCGCCATGGTTTCCATCGCCGACGGCTTTGGCATCGAACTTGCCACCGCCGCGCGCGCCGCCTTCAAGAAAGCGGGCTTCAAGGTCTCCTACGCCAAGACCTATCCTGTGGGCACGCAGGACCTGGCACCCATCGTGACCGAGGTCAAGAACCTGAATCCCGACGTCTTCATCGCGTTCAGCTATCCGCCCGACACCATGGCGATTACCGACCAGGCACGGTTGCTCGGCTTCAATCCCAAGGTGTTCTACACCGGCGTGGGCACCGCCTTCCCCTTGTACAAGAACCGCTTCGGCCAGAACGTCGAAGGCGTGGCGAGCCTGGGCGGCATCGATGCCAACAGCCCCGCGGTCAAGGCCTACATCCAGCGCCACAAGGAAGTGACGGGCGCCGAACCCGACCGCTGGGCCAGCCTGGTCACCTATGCGGGGCTGCAAGTGCTGCAACAGGCCATCGAAAAAGCGGGAACGCTGGATCGCAAGGCGGTATCCGCCAAGATCGCCAGCGAGGAGTTCGATACCGTGCTGGGGCGCATCAACCTCAAGAACCACATGATGCCCAACGTCTGGACCCTGGGCCAATGGCAGAACGGCGAGTTCGTCGGCGTGGAACCCGCCGACCACGCCGGCGCCGCCAAGCTGGTCTTCCCCAAGCCCGCCTGGCAGCCCGCCGCCGCGCGCTGACCCCTAAACCGCCGTCCGGCCTTTGCAGCCGGGCGGCGAGCGACAGGAATTCCGTATGTTCATCGATGCACTTTTCTCCGGCATCACGCTGGGAGGCATGTACGCGCTCGTCGCCATGGGGCTCACGCTCCAGTACGGCGTCTCGCGCATCATGAATCTGGCCTATGGCGAGTTTCTCGTCGCCGCGGCCTTCTGCGCCTACCTGCTGATGCTTTCGTTCCAGGTTACCCCGCTGTGGGGGCTGCTGATCATCGTCCCGGCCGCATTCGCGCTCAATTGGCTGGTCTACCGCTTCCTGCTCACGCCGCTGGTCAAGCGCGCCAAGACGCGGGCGGCGCTGGAGGTCGACAGCATCCTCGCCACCTTCGGCCTCCTGTTCATCGTGCAGGGCGTGATGCAGGTCATTTTCGGCGGTAACTACCACAGCTACTCCTATCTCAATGAACCCGTGCGCATCCTCGATTCGGTGGTGGCCCTGAACAGGCTGCTGGCGCTCTCCTTCGCGGCGGTGTTCGGCATAGGCTTCTACCTGGCGCTGACTCGGACGCGGCTGGGCACGGCCATCCGCGCGGTGGCGGTCGATCCCGTCGCCGCCCGCCTCGTCGCGATCGACGTGCGCTGGGCCGCGGCACTGGCCTTCGCCGCGGGCGGCGCGCTGGCGGCCGCCGGCGGCGTGCTGGTCAGCATGTTCCTGACGTTCAACGCCAACATGGGCGTGATCTTCACGATGAAGGCATTGATCGTGATCATCATGGGGGGCGTGGGCAACGTCCTGGGCGCCCTGGTGGCCGGCCTGCTGCTGGGCGTGGCCGAGTCTTTCATCGCCACCTATGTCGACCCCGGCCTGACCATCGCCGTGACCTACGGCGTGTTCCTGCTGGTGCTGCTGGTGCGGCCCACCGGCCTGTTCGGGAGGGCGGCGCGATGACATCCCTGCGCACTCCCCTGCTCTTCGGCGCGATCGCCGTGGCCGTGCTGGCCGTCGTGCCGCTGGTAGCCGACGGCTATGGCCTGTCGCTGGCCATCAACATCCTCAACTATGCGGTGCTGGCCACGGCGTGGACCATGTTCTCCGGGCCGACTCGCTACGTGTCGCTGGCCACGGTGGCGTTCTTCGGCATCGGCGCCTATACCGTGGCGGTGCTCGGCGACGCCCTGCCCTGGCCCGCGGTGCTGGCCGCGGCCGCGCTGGTCGGCGTCGCGGTGGCGTTCGTGGTGGGCCTATCCACCCTGCGGCTGGCCGGCGTCTATTTCGTCATCTTCACCTTCGGGCTGACGGAACTGATCCGCCAACTGGTTACCTGGTACGAAGTCAACGTCTCCAACTCCATCGGCCGGTACGTGTTCCTCGACATTACCCAGGAGCAGATCTACTGGCAGTTGCTGGCCCTGGGCGCGGTGTTGTTCCTGGCCACCCTGTTCCTGGGCCGGTCCCGGCTGGGCTTCGCGCTGCGCATCATCGGCGCCGACGAAACGGTGGCACGCCATTGCGGCATCGACACCACCCGCGCCAAGGTGCTGCTGTTCGCCCTGAGCGCCGTCTTCATGACGCTTGCCGGCGCGATCATGGCGCCTCGCTGGACCTACATCGATCCGGCCATCGCGTTCAATCCGGTCACGTCGTTCCAGGTGCTGATCATGGCCCTGCTCGGCGGCGTGCAGCGCCTCTATGGCCCGCTGCTCGGCGTGATACCGCTGGCGCTGCTGTTCGAATACCTGGGCGCGAACTTCCCGAATCACTACAGCATCCTGCTGGGAGCCGTGTTCATGGTCATCGTCTATCTGCTGCCCAACGGCGTCGTCGGCCTGGCCGAACGGCTGCGCCGCACCGCTTCGCCAGCCGCCCCGGCGGGCAAGGAGGTCGCATGAATACGACCGCTCCCGCCACGGGAAGCTCGCCCCCCCTGCTTCGCATCTCCGCGCTGCGCAAGACTTTCGGCGGCCTGACCGCCGTCAACGACCTCGGCTTTTCGGTCGCGGCCTGCGAGATCGTGGGATTGCTGGGACCCAACGGCTCGGGCAAGACGACGGTCATGAACCTGATCTCCGGCGCGCTGTCGCCTGACGCGGGCGAGATCGTCCTCGCGGGCCATCCGATCGCCGGCAAGGCGCCGCACAAGGTGGCGCACGCGGGCGTTGCGCGCACCTTCCAGCTCGTGCGGATGCTGGGCGAGATGAATGCCGTCGAGAACGTGATCGCCGGACTCGCCTTTTCGCGGCGGCCGCTCTGGGGCGCCGAGGCCGCCTCGCGCGCCCGCGAGCTGCTGGCCCGGGTGGGACTGGCGCGCCATGCGCGGACGCTCGCGGGCGACCTGACCTACATCGACCAGAAACGGCTGGAGCTCGCGCGCGCCCTGGCGCTGTCGCCGCAGTTGCTGCTGCTGGACGAGTGGCTGGCCGGCCTGAATCCGTCCGAGCTGCTGGAGGGCATTGCCCTGGTCCGTTCGCTGAAAGAGGAAGGCGTGACCATCGTCCTGGTCGAGCACGTCATGGACGCGGTGCATTCGCTATGCGATCGCTGCGTCGTCATGAACGCCGGCGCCAAGATCGCCGAGGGCACGCCCGCCACCGTACTGGCGGACCCGGAAGTGGTCCGCGCCTACCTGGGAGACGCCGGTGCTTGAAGTCTCTAATTTGTCGGTCGCCTACGGCAAGCACTCGGCGCTGCGCGAGGTCGCGCTATCCGTGCAGCCGGGCGAGATCGTGGTGATGCTCGGCGCCAACGGCGCGGGCAAGAGCACGCTCCTGAAGGCCGTTGCCGGCCTGGTCCCGCATGACGGCCGCGCGGTCGTGCGGCTCTCGGGCAAGGACATCGCCGCGCTGCCGGCGCACCGGATCGTGGAGCTCGGCATCGCGCTCGTGCCCGAGGGACGAGGCATCTTCGGCGATCTGACCGTGCGCGAAAACCTGCAGCTGGGCGCCTACGCCCGCCGCGCGCGCGGAGCCGAGCACGAGACGCTGGAACGCGTGCTGGCCCTCTTCCCCCGCCTGGGAGAACGCCTGCGGCAGACTGCCCGCACCATGAGCGGCGGCGAACAGCAGATGGTGGCCATCGGCCGGGCGCTGATGTCCCGGCCCGAGATCCTGCTGCTGGACGAACCGTCGCTGGGATTGTCGCCGTTGATGAGCGCCGAGCTGTTCAAGTCCCTGTCCGCCGTCCGGGAGACCGGCGTGGGCATCCTGCTGGTCGAGCAGAATGCCCGCCTGAGCCTGGCCATCGCGCAGCGGGGCTATCTGATCGAAAACGGGGCCGTCGCCGGCGAAGGCCGGGCCGACGCGCTGATGAGCGACCCGGCTGTCCAGAAAGCCTACCTCGGCATGGCGGCCGCCACCTGATCCGAATCCGGCGGCCCTTGCCGGCCGCCTTCACTGGAGCCTCATTCATGTTCGACATCAAGCTGCTGATCGACAACGAAGACCGCGATGCCGCGGCAAGCGCCACCTTCGTGCGGCGCGACCCGGTGACCGGCGCGGAAAGCACCCGCGCCGCTGCCGCCACGGTAGCCGATGCGCGGGCCGCGGCCGATGCCGCCGCCGCGGCCTTTCCCGCCTGGGCGGCGCTTGCGCCGAACGAGCGGCGGCGGCTGCTTAACCGCGCCGCCGACCTGCTCGAGAACCGCACGCCCGAATTCATCGACCGCATGATTGCCGAAACCGGCGCCACCCGAGGCTGGGCCGGCTTCAACGCCCATCTTGCGGCGGGCATCCTGCGCGAAGCCGCGGCGATGACCACGCAGATCTCCGGCGAGGTCATCCCGTCCGACGTGCCCGGCAGCCTGGCGATGGCCGTGCGCCAGCCGGTGGGGGTCGTCGTTGGCATCGCTCCCTGGAACGCCCCCATCATCCTGGGCACCCGTTCCATCGCCATGCCACTGGCCTGCGGCAACACGGTCGTGTTCAAGGTCTCGGAACTCTGCCCCGCCACGCATCATCTCATCGCCGACGTGCTGCGTGAGGCCGGCCTGCCGGCCGGCGTGGTCAACGTCGTCTCCAACGCGCCGGATGACGCGCCGGCCGTGGTCGAGGCGCTGGTCGCCCATCCGGCGGTGCGGCGGGTCAATTTCACCGGCTCGACGCGCGTGGGCCGCATCATCGCGCAGACGGCGGCGCGCTACCTGAAGCCGGTACTGCTCGAATTGGGCGGCAAGGCGCCGCTGCTGGTGCTGGACGACGCGGACCTGGACGCCGCGGTCGACGCGGCGGCGTTCGGCGCGTTCATGAACCAGGGGCAGATCTGCATGTCGACCGAACGGCTGGTGGTGGACGACGCGGTGGCCGACGCGTTCGCGGCCAAGTTCGCCGCCAAGGCCGCCGCCCTGCCCGCCGGCGACCCGCGCCGCGACGACGTCGTGCTCGGCGCGGTGGTGACGGCGGAAGCCGTGCAGCGCATCCGCCGGCTGATCGACGACGCCGTGTCCAAAGGCGCCAAGCTCGTCGCCGGCGGCCAGATCGAGGGCAACATCATGGCGGCCACGGTCCTCGACAAGGTCACGCCGGCCATGGAAATCTACGGCGAGGAGTCCTTCGGGCCGGTGGTCTGCATCGTGCGCGTCAGCGGCGTGGAGGAAGCGATCCGGGTCGCCAACGACAGCGAGTATGGGTTGTCGTCGGCCATTTTCAGCCGCGACATCGCGCGGGCGATGGAGGTGGCCAAGCGCATCGAGAGCGGGATCTGCCACATCAACGGCCCCACGGTGCACGACGAGGCGCAGATGCCGTTTGGCGGCGTCAAAGCCAGCGGCTACGGACGCTTCGGCGGCAAGGCCGGGATCAACGAATTCACCGAGCTGCGCTGGATCACGGTGCAAACGACGCCACGGCATTATCCATTCTGAATCCCCGCTGGCCGCTGCGCGAGAGCAAAAAAAATGCCGCCCCGAAGGGCGGCATTTTTCAACGCGTCGCGGCTCAGGCGGCGGCCGGAGCCGGGGCGGCTTGCTGCTCGGCGGCGGCCGGTGCGGCAACCGGAGCGACAGCCTTCTTGCGAACCACGCGCTTGGCGGCGGGCTTCTTCGCAGCGGGCTTGACCGCAGGCTTGGCGGCCGGCTTGACCGGCTTGGCAGCCTTGGCGGCGGGCTTGGCGGCAGCCTTCTTGGCCGGCGCGGCCGGGGAAGCGGCCTTGGCTTTCTTGGCAGCAGGCTTCTTGTCGCCTGCGGCCACGACAGCCTTGGCCTCTTTCAGAGCGGCCTTGACGGCCTTCTCGTAGAGGCTCACGCGTTGCGCGGCATCCTTGCGAGCCTTCTCCGAACGCTCCAGCGCCTTCTTGGCGGCTTCGCCCAGACGCACGGCGGCGGCTTCGAGCTTCACCAGCACGCCCGATCCGGCCGACTTGGCCGGAGCGGCTTTCTTGGCGACCTTCGCGGCCGGCTTCTTGGCTGCCGGTTTGGCAGCGGCCTTAACGGATTGCGATTTCTTAACCATATCAATCTCAAAAAGTCGAGGCCCGAAGTGTTAATGGTGCTCTGAACAATGTCAACCCTTTTGGCCGCAAAAACACGTCGGCGACGATTTTTTTTGCGACACGCAATGCGGTCACGCATGCAGGCTTTGTTCCGGCGTTACGTCGATGGCGTCGCCGTCGAAGCGTGCGATCAGCGCGACGTGCCGGCTTTCATCGTCGCGGCCGCAATACCCCAGGTCAATAAGCCGCACGCGGCGGCGAGCATGCCCACGGCTACGACGGGCGCGATCGGAAGCACCCCCACCGCGGTGCTTCCCAGCGCACCGCCCAGCATCTGCGAAGCTCCCAGCACGGCGGCGCCCACACCGGCCATCGCTCCCGCGTCCTGCAATCCCAAGGCATAGATGGCCGGCATCACGAAGCCGCCAAAGAACAGGCTCGCCGCCATCGCCGCGACGAACAGCGCGACTTCCCACCACTGCCCGTGCGCATCGCTCAAGACCAGGCCAACGACCAGCGCCACGACACCGGCGCAGGCTGCGCCGCGCACGCCGGCGGCCAGGATCCGTTGCGGCGCGACGCCGCGCTGCGACAGGCGAGCGGTTGCGAGCGAACCCGCGAGCACGGCCGCCGAGGCGATGGCGAACGCGACCGCATAGGCGGCGCTCGAGATCCGCATCCTGTCGATCAACACGAACGGCGAACCACTGATGAAGACGAACATGCCGCAAAAGACCATGCCCAGCGACACTGCCAGGGCCAGCGCGTGCGGAAGGGAGATAAAGCGCCGGTACCCGGAAGGCGTACCGGAGGCGCCTGATGCGGAAGGCGCCTCCGGTGCACCGGCGGGCGCCTGCGCGGCCGATGCGCGCAACGCCTGCAGCCGTCCGCTGCGCAGGCGCGCCGCGACGATGCCGATCAACAACAGCCCCGCGCCGGCCAGCACGCCGAACAACCCGCGCCAACCGGCCAGGTGAATGACCAGCGCGCCGAGAAGCGGCGCAACGATGGGCGCCAGGCTCAATACCGCCACGATGAAGGATTGGATGGTGGCCCGCTGCTGTGGTTGCGGAAACACGTCGCGCACCAGGGCAATGCCGGCCACCGACGCAGCCGATGCGCCGAATCCCTGCAGCGCCCGCCAGCCGACCAGCGCCGCTCCGCCCTGCGCCAGCATGCAGGCAAGCGCCGCCACGACGTACACCACGAGGCCCGACAGGATGATGCGCAGCCGGCCATGGCGGTCGGACAACGGTCCCCACGCCAGTTGTCCGAAGCCGAAGGTCAGCATGAAGGCGCCTAGCGTGGCCTGCATCTGCGCGTCGGAGGCGCCCAATTCCGCACCGATGGCGGGTAGGCCTGGCAGGCTGATGTCGATGGACAGCGGCGGCAGGCCCGCAAGCAGGCCCAGCACGATGATGAATCCTACCGGCAAGGCGATGCGTGCCGGCGCTTGGCGCCTGTCGTCCACGGCGGGATCTCCTCGGGAAAAGCAAAAAAAGAGCACGCCACATGCATGGCGTGCTCCTTTATTATGCGGCGGCCTGAACGGCGCGGGATAGGTCCGCTAGCCTCCCAGATACGCTTCCACCAGGCGCCGGTCGCCCAGCAGCTCCTTGCCGCTGCCAGCCAGCGCGATCTTGCCGGTCTCCAGCACGTAGCCGCGGTGGGCAATCTTGAGCGCCTGCCTGACGTTCTGCTCGACCAGGAAAATCGTCAATCCCTGGCGGTTGATCTCGCGCAAAGTGCGGAAGATCTCCTGGACGATGATGGGCGCCAGACCCATGGACGGCTCGTCCAGCAGCAGCACCCGCGGCTTGGCCATCAGGGCGCGGCCGATGGCGAGCATTTGCTGTTCGCCGCCGGACAGGTTGCCCGCCATGCCGTTCAGGCGCTCTTTCAGGCGCGGGAAAAGTTCGAACACGCGATCCAGGTCGGCGCCGACTTCACCCTTGTCGCGCCGCGTGTACGCGCCGAGCTCGAGGTTTTCGCGTACCGTCATCGTGGTCAGGATCGCACGCCCTTCGGCCACCTGCACGATGCCCCGGGAGACGATCTTGTGCGGAGCCAGCCGGGTTATGTCCTCGCCCTCGAACATGATCGTGCCGGATGCCTTGGGGACGAGGCCGGACAGCGCCAGCAGCGTGGTGGACTTGCCGGCGCCGTTGGCGCCGACCAGCGTCGTGATCTCGCCCTCGCGCAGTTCGAGGTCGATGCCCTTGACGGCGGCGATATGACCGTAGGACACCTCCAGCCCGGATACCTTGAGCAGCGGATTCATGCCTGCACCTCGTCCGCCACGTCGTCCTCCCGCCCCAGATAGGCTTCGATCACCATCGGGTTGTTGCGGATCTCCTCGGGCTTGCCTTCGGCGATGATGCGCCCGAAGTTGAGCACCGCGATGCGGTCGCACAGGCCCATCACGAAGCGCATGTCGTGTTCGATCATGAATATGGTGTAGCCACGGGACTTGATGTTCTCGATCTCGGCCATCAGGTCCACCTTTTCGCCGGTGTTCATGCCCGCCACCGGCTCGTCCAGCAAAAGCAGCCTGGGTTCGGTGGCCAGCGCGCGCGCCAGCTCGAGCTTGCGCTGGTCGCCATAAGAAAGATTGTCCGCCGTCTGGTGCGCCTTGTGCTCGAGCTTGACCCAGGACAGGAGCTCCAGGGCCCGTTCGCGCGCCCGGCGCTCCTGGGCGCGGAACCCCGGCAGCGATAGCAGCAGTCCCGCCGGCCCATAGTCGAGATGGCGATGCATACCCACCACCACGTTCTCGAGCAGCGACATTTCCTTGAAGATGCGGATGTTCTGGAACGTGCGGGAAATGCCCAGGCGCGTGATCTGATGCGGCTTGGCGCCGGCCAGGTCGCGGCCGTCGAACGTCATGCTCCCGCCCGAAGGCTCGAGCAACCCGGTGATCAGGTTGAACACCGTCGTCTTGCCGGCGCCGTTGGGCCCGATTAGGCCGAAGATGGTCCCTTGCGGAACCTCGATATTGACGTCCTGCAATACGTGCAGCCCGCCGAAATGCTTGGAGATGGATTGAAGCTTGAGCATGTCAGGTACCCCGCCGGCGGAACCAGCTGCGCAGCAGCGCCGGATCCCAGATGCCCTTGGGCAGGAACAGGACGATCAGGACCAGGATCACGCCGTTGATGACGAGCCGGAAATCGCTGAACGCACGCAGCGTCTCGGGCAGCAGCGTCAGGATCACGGCACCCGCCACCGGTCCGGCCAGGCTGCCGATGCCGCCCAGTATCGTCATGGTCAGGATCTCGACGCCGCGGTCGAATCCGTACTCATTGGGGCCGATGAAGAACGTCAGGTGCGCGTTGAGTGCGCCCGCCAGCCCCGCCAGCAGCGCCCCCAGGACGAAAGCGAGCATCTTGGTGTTGTTGACGTCGATGCCCATCAGGCCGGCCGCGGTCTCGTCTTCCTTGATGGCCTCGAAGGCGCGGCCGACCTTGGAGCGGCGCAGGCGGTACAGCACGGCCAGCGCCAGCACCACCGCCAGCGCGATATGCCACCACTGGGTCAGCTGGGGGATGCCGTTCAGCCCCAGCGCGCCGCCGGTCCAGGATTCCGTGTTGAGGATGACCACGCGGACGACCTCGCCAAACCCGAGGGTGGCCATGGCGAGGTACACGCCCGAGAGGCGCAGCGTGGGCTTGCCGATGACGAACGCGACCAGCATGGGGGCCGCCATGCCGCCCAGCAGCGCCACGGGGAAAGACATCTCGTAGTTCATGGTCAGGATGGACGCCGTGTACGCGCCTATCCCCATGAAGGCGGCATTGGCCATGGCCAGCATGCCGCACGAAAGCGTCAGGTAGATGGACAACGCCAGCAGCGCATTGGTGCCGAGGGTCAGCACGAGGTTGCTGTAGATCGCCCAGAAGTTATCGAACCATTCCATTTCTTTCTTCGCCCTTTATGCCTTGCGTTCCAGCACCTTGCCGAACAAGCCTTGCGGACGAACGAGCAGAATCAGGAACAACAGGCCGAAGGCCACGGCGTCGCGCATGGTGGACCCCACGTAGGCGACCGACAGCACCTCGGCGAACCCCAGGAACAGGCCGCCTATCATGGCGCCGCGGATGTCGCCCATGCCGCCCAGGATGATGACCGCGATGCCCTTGTGCAGCATGGGTTGCCCCATCAGCGGGAAGACCGCGTTGGAATACAGCCCGATCAGCACGCCCGCCACCCCGCCCAGCGCGGCGGCGGCGAACGAGGTGAGCAGGAACAGCCCTTCGACGTTGATGCCCAGCAGCGAGGCCGCCTTGGGCGACTCGGCGATGGCGCGCAGGCCCCGGCCGAGCTGGGTCCGTTTCATGATCACCATCAGCGCCGCCATCAGCGCGAACGACAGGAAAATGATGATGAGCTCGATCACCGTCATGTGAAGGCCGGCGATCTGGATGGCGTCGTCGGGCACGAGGCCGGCCGGGAAGCGCATGTTGGCCGCCCCGTAGATCCCCTGCATGCCGCTGTTGAGCGCGATGGCGACGCCTATGGTGGCGATCATGGGAATCAGGTGCGGCGCATTGCGCTTGCGCAGGCGCTTGAGGATGAGCACGTCGATCAGGATGCCGACGAGCCCGCTGCCCAGCGCGGCGGCGGCGAGGGCCGCCCACAGCGGCAGGCCGAACTGGGAAACCAGTTGCAGCGCCACGTAGGCGCCCACCATGAAGACGGCGCCATGGGAAAGATTGATGACGCCCAGGACGCCGAACACCAGCGTGAAACCGAGCGCGAACAGGGCGTAAACGCACCCGAGCGAAAGCGCGTTGACGAGTTGTTGATGGAACATGGCACCCCCTACGCGCTTCGCGCGCCCTGTATGGTGAGCCCCCATCCGCTACGCGGCAGCCCCCCGAGAGGGCCGGGACTCGCCTCGGGGCGGCGCTGGCAGACCGGCGGAGCCGGATCCGCGGCGCCGTGAATCAGAGCAGCCCACCTTTCGTGGGACCGAATACAGGATCGAAGCAGCAAGGTTACAAGTGAAAAATGGGCGAGAGCCCTACTATTACAAAGGGCGCGGGAGTCCCGCGCCCTTTTCGGATCGCCGGCACGGAGCCGGCGGATTCCGCAGGTACCGATTACTTCTCGATGACGTAGCGGCCGCCGCGGGTGACCATCACGATGGGGGTCTGGACCGCATCGTAGCCGCCGGGCTTGCCGCCGGCGCCCTTGGCCTGGCGGAACTGGAAGGCTCCGGTGGCGCCGGTGATCTTCACCGCGGGCAGCGCCGCCTGCAGCGCCTGGCGGTCGTTCTGCACGTTGCCGGAGAGCTTCACCTTCTTCAGGGCTTCGGCCACGATGTGCATCGCGTCATAGGCCTGGGCGGCGAACTGGTCCGGCGCGATATTGTACTTGGCCTTGTAGGCGGCGATGAACTTGGTGTTCTCGGGCGTCGCGTTCTCGATGGACCAGGGGCTGCCCACCCACAGGCCGTCCGCCTTTTCCTTGGCGAGGTCGAATACCTTGACCGAGTTCATGCCGTTGCCGCCGATGAAGGGCACGTTCAGCCCGAGCTGGCGCGCCTGAACCATGATCGGGCCGCCTTCGGCAATCAGCGCCGACAGCACCACGGCGTCGGGATTGGAGGCCTTGATCTTGGTCAGCTGGGCCTTGAAATCGACGTCGCCCTTGGCGAAGGTCTCGGTGGTGGTGACCGGGATCTTCAAGTCCTCCAGCGCCTTCTTGAAGTTGTCGTAGCCGCTCTTGGTGAAGACGTCGTCGTTGCCGTAGAAGACGGCGACCTTCTTGATGTTGTTGTGCTTGGCCGCGACACGGATCGTCTCGGGCAGCACGTCGGCTTCCGTCACGGAATTGCGGAAGACGTAGTTGCCGATGGAGGTGATGCCGTCGGCGGTGTTGGACGTGCCGAACACCGGCGTCTTGGCGCCCTGGGCGATGGGATCGGCCGCCTGGGCCGAGTTGGACAGCGTCGGCCCGAAGATCAGCACGACCCGGTCCTGGAAAATCAGCTTCTTGAAGACGTTGATGGCTTCTTCTTTCTTGCCCTGTTCGTCTTCGATGACCAGCTTGATGGTATTGCCGTTGACGCCGCCCGCGGCGTTGAGTTCGTCGGCGGCAAGCTGGAAGCCATTGCGGATGGCAGCGCCGTACTGGCCGGCACCGCCGGACAGCGCCGCCGCCAGGCCGATCTTGACCTCGGCGGCCTGCGCGAAAGCGGCGACGCCCAGCGCGGCCGCGGCCACCAGCGATTGACTGAAAATGCGGTTCATAATTGATGTCCCTGAAGGCGTCGACTTTGCGCATGGGCTCCTGGGACGCGGGACTGCGTCAGCCGCATGCGCGGGCGACTTGGGGCGATATTCTACCGTTTCGGGCCATACCAGACGAGTCGAAAGGGTTTCCCCTAGCGGGAGACGGCGCTTCGACTATGCTTGGGGGCATCGCCCACGCAACCGCGTTTCGTTCCATCATGATCGCATCCCATACCCCATCTTCGGATATCTCGCCCGAGTGGAACCTGGCCGACATCGTCGAGCAGCTGCGCACCTCGCGCGAGATCGAGCACAAGATCCGCTACCTCGACCGCGTGCGCGAACTGCCCTCGCGCGAAGCGCTGGTCACCGTGCTGGACGGCCTGTCGGCGGCCCTGTTTCCGACCCACTACGGCCGCTGCAAGCTGACCGACGACAGCATCGATTACTTCGTCGGCAACACGCTCAACGCCACCCTCAACCTGCTCTGCGAGCAAGTCCGGCGCGCCCTGTATTTCTCGGAGGCCCCCGACACCCACGACCAGCAGGGCCTGCAGGTCAAGGCGATCGACATCACGCGCCGGTTCGCCGCCCAGCTCCCGGCCATCCGCGCGGTACTGGTCAGCGACCTGCATGCCGCCTACCAGGGCGATCCGGCCGCCACCAGCATCTCGGAGATCCTGCTGTCGTATCCGGGCATCAAGGCCATCATCCATTACCGGCTGGCGCATGCGATCCACAAACTGGGCGCGCCGTTCCTGGCCCGGCTGATCTCGGACATCGCCCATTCGACCACCGGCATCGACATCCACCCCGCGGCACAGATCGGCGCGAGCTTCTTCATCGACCACGGCACCGGCGTCGTCATCGGCGAGACCACCATCATCGGCGAACGCGTCCGCCTCTACCAGGCCGTCACGCTGGGCGCCAAACGTTTCCCCGCCGACCCGGACGGCAAGCTGACCAAGGGCATCGCGCGCCACCCCATCGTCGAGGACGACGTGGTGATCTACGCCGGCGCGACCATCCTCGGCCGCATCACCATCGGCCGCGGGTCCACCGTCGGCGGCAACGTCTGGCTGACCCAGAGCGTGCCGGCCGGCAGCAACGTCACCCAGGCCAAGAGCCAGGAAGATTGACGCCCGCTCGCCCGCGCCCCGCCCCCTCCAGGCGGCGCGCCGGCGGCCTTACTTTCCCGCCGGGCTCGGCCCCAGCCACGCCAGGTCGGCATCCTGCAATCCCACCAGCACCGCCCTGCCCCGCGCATCCACCCGCAGCGCGCCATAGCGGGCGCGGACATAGGCCTGCGCCATTCCCTCCTGGAAGTAGTACGCGTCCGTGACGATCCGCATCCGCCCATTGCGGACGGTATAGGCGAGCCGGCTCTCTCCTTCGGCCAGCGGCCCGCCCTCGTCCAGCCGGACCAGCGTGGCGCGGGTAGACCCCGCCTCGCGCCTGACCACAATCGCGCCCGCCCGGGGCAGCCGCTCGCCATAGCGCTGCCGCGCTTCATGCGCCACCGCCCAGTCCAGCGCCATGTAGTCACCCTGCATCAGCGACCGCGGGTCGACCGGGGCCAGTTCCAGCGACAGCAGCGTGCCATGGGCCAACAGCGATTCGTTGCGCCAGATCGACACGTTGACCGCTGCCAGCACCAGCGCCAGGCCGACGGCGATGAGCCAGCGTACCGCGCGCTCGCTCATGGTCCGGCCTCCCGCGCCCCGAGCCGGGACACGCCGCGCCAGGCCAGCAGCAACACCACTCCCAGCGCCAGCAGCATTGCCGCCTTGCGGGGCAGGGTCCAGTGCTGCGCGTAGTAGAACCAGCCGACGCTCCACAGCGCCACCATCAACCCGCCTTTCCACAAGGGCCCCCGGCCGCGGGAATAGCCCAGGACCGCGGTCAGCAGGCCGAACGCCACGCCCTGCGCCCATGCGCCCGCGAGGACGACCGCCAACGCCGCGCCGGTGGCCCAGCCCCGGGCAGGTTGCCCCGCAAGGGCCGACAGCCGCCAGGCGGCGAACGCCAGCGGCAAGGCCGCCAGCAAGGCGAGCCCCCAGGACACGGCGCGCCAGCCCGCGGGCGTCTCCATCCCCACTGCCGACCAAAGGCCGCTGGCCAGGCCCAGGGCCCAAAGCGCCAGCGTCGCGCCCCAGGCGAGCGGCGCCTGGCGCTCGCCCAGGCGATAGGCGAGGCGGGTTTCGGCCAGCCAGCAGATCGTGCAGGTCCACGCCGCCACCGCTGCGACAGGACTGGGCCAATCCAGCGCCCGTATCCCCCCTTCGGCGGCGAGAAACGCCGCCGCCACGCCGAAGGTGCGGGCAGTCCTGTCGGGCATGGCGACCGCCAGTGCGGCGCCGGCCAGCGCCGCCACGGCCCACGCCTGGGCGGCGGATAGCCAAAGCCCGGCGGCGACGGCGATCGCGCCATAGCCGGCGAGGCACAGGCTCAATGCGAACTGCGCCCGCAGCTCGGAGACCTCGCCCCGGAACAGCACGCCGGCGGCAAGCACCAGCAGGACGCCGGCCACGGCCAGACTGCGCTCGTCGAAGGGATCCGGCACGACCAGTCCGAGGAACACCAGCAGCAACAGCCCGCCCAGCCAGCCGCACACGGCCAGCATGGCCCGCACGTGCCAGGGCGCCGGCGGACCGTCGGCCGGACTGCCGGGGGGCGCGCCGTCGACCAGGCCGCCGGCATGGAGCTGCCTCCAGATCGACTCGAATCCGGGCCTGGATGGGGCCCCGTCTGGCCGTACGGGCGGCCGGGTTGGAGCGCTCATTCAGCTCCCCACCGCGCCTGCAGGCGCCGCAGCCACACGGCCGCCCCGGCCGACGCCAGGACCAGGAATACGCCGATGACGAGCACGCCCAGCTCCCCTCCGTTACCTTCGGACAGCAGACGCAACAGCACGGCCGTCGCGACCACGATGGCGGCCATGCAGCAGAGGGTGAGCATGAGCAGGTCGCGGCGCCGGCGGTAGAAAAGGAAACCGCCTGCCAATGCCAGCAACATCGCCGCGCGCGTCACCCAGTATCCGGCTCCCGCGTTGCGGCCGCCGTCCAGGATTGCCCCGGCCAGCCCGACCACGACGATGGCCAGCAGCAGCGTGCCGGCCAGGCGCGGTAGCAGGCGCCCCGCCCCGCCTTCGGCCAAGCGGGCGCTCAGCCGCTCCGCCAGCGCCGCGGCGGCAAGATCGAGCCAGAACAGCGTGGCATGCGGCCCGCCGTCTCCCGCGAGGCCATCCACCAGGAACGGCGAAAAGCGGCCCGCATAGAGCTGCGCGGCCAGGTTCGCCAACACGAGCAGGAGCACCCAGGCGGCCGCCGAACGCGAGGCCGCCACCCATGGAAAAATGAGCACCGCCCACGCCAGGAACAGTTGGTAGTTGTCCGCGCCGCTCTGGTAGCGCTGGCCGACGTAGGCCAGCAGCGCGCCGCAGGCGATCATGGCGAACAGCAGGGCCACCCGCCCGCCGGCGCGAGCCGTGCCCAGGCGCCAGGCCAGTCCCGCGGCAGCCACCAGCACGGCTTGCAGCAGCGCGAACTTGGCGATCGGCGGCCACGCCTGCCAATTGAAGGCGACGAAGAAAATGACGGCCGCGGCGCAGGCCAGCGCCCCGCCGTAGGCGCAGAGGCGTTCGAGGAACCCGCGCCAGGCCCGCGCATCGGGCAGCACGCCCGCCAGCCGCAGGCCTTCCTCGGCCGCGGCGGCCGGGATCCGGCGCCGTTGCGCCAGTTGCAGGAACCGTTCGCGGACGTGATCCCGGGCGCTCAATGGGATTCGGGAGCCGCCGCGCGGGCATGGCCGAAGAATCGGCCCAGTTCCCGCGCCAGCTCGTTCAGGGCGGCCATTTCCTCGGGCGGTATCTTGCGTGCCAGTTCGGCGCTGTTCCAGTCGCCGTAGATCAACGCGACCGTGTCCTTGTCGGCGCGCACGGGCAGCAGCACGAAGGCATGGGAATCGGGGACGACCTCGCGGAACCAGCGCGGGATATGCACGCTGAACTTGGGATCGCAGGCGTTCTCGATGAAGATTCCCACGGAATTGGTGATGGCCAGGTGGAAGACATCCACCGAGAATATCTCATTGAAGCGCAGTTGGGGCAGCAATTGCTCGATGCCGCGCCCGAATCCCAGCCGCGCCTCGAAGGTATGGCGGCGCGGATCGCGGACGAAAACGATGGTGCGCGAGAACTGCATGCCCGCCAGCATGGCCTCGGAGGCCATGGCAAGCACCGGCCCCAGGTTGTGCTCGGAAGGCAGCGAGCGCAGGTCGCGCATGCCCTCGCGCAACGTGCGTTCGGCGTTGTGCGAACCGCCCTGGGACGACTCGGCGTGCAGGTCGTCGATTTCCTGGATGAAACGCTGGCTCGCCCGTTCGCGGGTCAGCTGCTCCATGATGTCGTACAGCGGCCCCGGCGCGACCGACAGCGCCCGCGCATAGCGCTGCACCGTCTCGCGCATGCGGCGCTCGCGCAACTCGACGTCCCCGCCGGCGATAGTCATGCTGCGGGACATCTGGACCGAAAACGTCGCCACCGCCTGCAGCCAGCGGTCGTGGTCCAGTACGCCCTCCTGGTCAGGCGGCACCGAGGACGGGTCGAACGGCTGCATTCCGCGCCGTATCACCGCCGGAAGGCCCCAGCGCTCGGCCGCGTCCTCGCCGAGCTCCTCGAAATTCACGCCCAGTACCTCGGCCGCCACCTCGTCCTCGGTGCGGCGGTATTCGAGCGCGTGCTCGCGGATCCGGGTCCATTCGTTCTCGAGATAGAAGATGCACAGCAGCTTTCCGAGCTGGCGCATCAGCGTGCAGACCACCGCCTCTTCGCTCGCCAGCACCTCGCGCGCCTCGCATACCTTGCGCGCCACGCAGCCGGCCAGCATGGCGCGGTTCAATTCGAGCTTGGCATCGAGCCGCTGCAACTGCAGGTGCGATTGCTGGAAATGGTCCACCAGCTTGAGCCCGAGCACGAGATGGCCCACGGCCTCGATGCCGAGCACCACCAGCGCCCGGGACACGGTGGTGATGTTGCCGCCGAATGCCATGTACATGGCGGAATTGGCGAGGCGGATGACGCGCTGCGTGAGCGTGAAGTCGGACAGGACGATCTGGACCAGCGCGGTAATGTCGTAATCGTCGGCCTTCATGGCCGAGATGGTGGCGCGCAGGGAGTCGGACAGCAGCGGGAAATCGCCGCGCTCGTTGATGCGCGACCATAGCTTGCGGGTCAACGCATGGCGTTGTTGGATATCCGGCATGGAAAGGATCAGGTGGTGATGTCCGGCTCAGCAGTCCAGCGGCAGCAATTCGCCCGTTTCGAACTTGTGCGCCAACTCGGTAATGGGCAGGGCCTTGCAGACCAGCCAGCCCTGGATCAGCTCGCAGCCGCTGGAGACCAGCAGCTCGCGTTGGGCCTCGGTTTCCACGCCTTCGGCCACCAGCGCCAGGCCCAGCGTGCGCGCCAGCCCCACGATCGCGGCAACGATGGCCTGGTCGTTGCGCGACACCGGCAGGTTGCTGATGAAACGGCGGTCGATCTTGAGCGCGGCGAGCGGAAAGCTCTGCAGATAGGCCAGGCTGGAGTAGCCTGTGCCGAAATCGTCGACGGCGAAGCGCACGCCCAGGTCGGTCAGCTCTTCCAGCAGCAGCTTGGCATGGTCGGGGTCCTCCATCAGCACGCTTTCGGTGATCTCGAGCACGATGCGCCGAGGCGCGAGCCCGGTCAGCTTGAACGCCTCGCGCACCGCCGCCGGAAACCGCTTGTCGCGGAATTGCTGGGCGGAGACGTTGACGGTGGCGTACTGCAAGTGGATGCCTCGCGCATCCCATTGCATGAGCTGCATGCAGGCATTCTTGAGCGCCCAGCCGCCCAGGAAATTGATCAGTCCGGCCGACTCGGCCAGCGAGATGAAGACTTCCGGCGATACCGGCCCCAGCACAGGGTGGTGCCAGCGCATCAGCGCCTCGATGCCGGCCACGCGACCGCTGCGAGCCTCGACGATGGGTTGGTAATACAGGGAGAACTCGCCGTTGCGGATGCCGCTGTGCAGGTCGGACTCGAGCTTGAGCGTATCGGGCCGGTTGCCCGCCGCGCGCCGCTCGTAGAAGGCGAAGCTGTAGCCGCGGTTGCGGCCCGCCTGCGCCAGAGCCTCGTCCACGTGATGCAGCAACTGGTCGCTGCCGTTGGCCGGGTCCGGGAACAGCACGGCGCCGATGCGGACCGACAGTTGCAGCGTCTGCCCCTCGTGCGAATATGGAAGCTGGATCGCGTCGGAAATGCGGCGGGCGAACTCCTCGACGTAGTTGCGGTCGGGAACGTCGCGCAGCAGGATCAGGAAGGCGTCGCTGTAGCAGCGCGCCACGAACTCCCGCGCGTGGCAGGCGTTCTTGAGGCGAAGTGCCGTCTCGTGCAGGATGCGGTCGCCGGCCTCGTAGCCGAACGCCTGGTTCACCCGGTGGAACTCGTCGATGTCGATCTGCATCAGGGCCACGCGAAAGCCCTTGTCCAGCGCCTCCTGCTTGGCCCGCTCGATCTCGTGGCGGGCCGAGGCGAGGTTGTCCAGCCCCGTCAGCACGTCGTGGTACATGGCGTAGGTCAGGCACTGCTCGTTGTCGGCCCATGCCGAGACGTCGTGCCCGACCACCGTCAATTGCCCCGGGTCGGCCGCGTCCGGCGAAATGCGCAGTTCCACCAGGCGCGGATAGGTCAGCGTCTTGATCAGGTGCAGCGTGCACTTCTGCACCTCTCCGGTCAGGTGCGCCTGCTTCAGGCAGGCGTCGAGCAGGGGCGCGTCTTCCTGGGGAACCAGATCGCGCAAGGTGATGATGCGCAGGTATTCGCGGTGGTAACCGATGAACGCCAGCCCCGGCGCCGAAATGTGGAGGAACCGGCCCTGCTGGTCGATGCGCGCGAAAAAATCGATAGCGTGCTCGAAAGAGGAGATCGAATCGGCGCGAACGCGGTCTAAGGTGTCAAGTCGCATGGAGGGACGGGCTCAGGGGAGATCCGGAGCCACGCTTGGACGGCAGGAGGATAGCGGGGCTTGCTCTCCGGTCAACGTACTTGTTCCGTAGTTAACGGCGATTCCGGCGCCAAATTGAGATGCGCGGCGATCCGAAAAGACCCCTATTCATGCCTCTCTTCCGGCGCCGACCGCCCGCGACAAAGCCTTGACAAGATCGGTTTGCGTAATGATGCCCGCCAGTTTCCGCTCTTCGTCGATGATCGGGATGTGGTGATGGCCGCCTTCCGCAAAGAGCGGAACCAGCTCGATCACGTAGCGGCCGGCGCTGATCACCCGCACCTGGCGGGTCATGATTTCGGCGATGACGCCTGGCCGCCCCGCCGCTCCTCCCAGGCCGATCAACGCGCGCAGCCGGCCGCCCAGCCCCTCGGGCCGGTCCATGTCCAGTTGCCGCATGAAATCGGCCACCGTGACGATCCCGACCAGGCTGCTTCCCTTGTCCACCACCGGCAACGCCTTGACGCGGTGCCGGCGCATCAGCGACCAGGCCTCCTTCAACGGCATCTCTGGCGTCGCGACCACCGGTCCGGGCGTCATGATGTCCCGGCAGCGCAGCTCGCCCAGGTTGCGGCGATAGGCGGCCATTTCGGCGTGATGCAGCAGCTCTTCCAGGTCATCGCGGCTGACGTCCAGCACCTGGTTGTAGTGCGCCAGCGCGGCATCGAGATCGGCCGAGGTGAAGCGCGACCGCTGGCCGCTCGACGGGGCCGCCTGGGCATGGGGATAGCGCCGGCCCGTCAGGCTGTTGTAGGCCAGTCCCGCCATGACCAGCAGTACCGAATTGGTAAGCACGGGGAACAGCGCGAACTGATAGTCGGCCGCATGGGCGAGCACGGCCGTCAAGGCTGCCGCCCCGCCCGGCGGATGCAGGCAGCGCAGCGCCAGCATGGCGGCGATGGCCCCGCCCACGGCCAGCGCCGCCGCCAGCGCGGGATCGCCGACGTACCGGACGCAGGTGATGCCCACCAGCGCCGACAGGGTATTGCCTCCGATCACCGACCAAGGCTGGGCCAAGGGACTGGCCGGGACCGCGAACACCAGGACGGCGCTCGCGCCCAGTGGCGCGACCATCCAGGCCGTGGCCGCCCCCTCCCCCGCCATGAGCCGGCAGGCCCAGGCCGCCAGGAAGATCCCGGCGGCGGCCCCGGCAATGATGCGCAGGCGCTCGCGGCCGCTGATGCGGACCCGCCCCGGGCGAAAGGACAGCAGCCAGGCCCGCAGCGCGGCGAGGATGGGAAAGGGCAATGAGGGGGAGACGGGCGGAGAGGAAGCGGAACGATCGGACATGAAGAGCAAGGCAACGGCGCGATCCGCCGGATTGAACCAGCCGGGCATAGTACTGGATTTGGGCGCCCTCCCCGGTTCGCCCCGATAACCCCGATGCCGCAACGGGCATGCGCATATATCGTTACTTAACGATATATGATTCGCAGTTCATCGATATTGACCACCAGCATTTCCGTCTTGGATCCCCGCATCATGCCTACGCTGTTCGACCCCATCACCGTCGGCGACATTCCGCTCGCCAACCGCATCGTCATGGCTCCCCTGACCCGCAACCGGTCACCGCGGGCCGTGCCCCGGCCGATCACCGCCACCTACTATGCCCAGCGGGCAAGCGCCGGCCTGCTGATCACCGAAGCCACCGCCATCAGCCACCAGGGCCAGGGCTACGCCGACGTGCCGGGACTCTATTCGGAAGAGCAGCTCGCCGGCTGGCGCCGGGTTACCGACGCGGTGCACGCGGCCGGCGGCAAGATCGTCGTGCAGCTGTGGCACGTGGGGCGGATCTCCCACACCTCGCTGCAACCCGAGGGCGGCGCGCCGGTGGCGCCTTCCGCCATCCGCGCCAATGCCAAGACCTACCTGGCGGGCCCGGACGGCGGCGGCTTTGCCCCCACGTCGGAACCGCGGGCGCTGCGGCTGGACGAACTGCCGGGCATCGTGGCGGATTACCGCCGCGCCGCCCGGGCCGCCATCGATGCCGGGTTCGACGGTGTCGAACTGCACGCGGCCAACGGCTACCTGATCGATCAGTTCCTGCGCTCGGGCAGCAACCATCGCGACGACGCCTACGGCGGCTCGATCGAGAACCGCGCCCGCCTGCTGACGGAAGTGCTGGACGCCATCACGGCGGAAATCGGCGCCGGGCGCACCGGCATCCGGATCTCGCCCGTCACCCCGGCCAACGACGCGTCCGATCCGCAGCCGCAGCCGCTGTTCGAATACGTTGCCCGCAAGCTTGCCGGCTACGGCCTGGCCTACGTCCACGTGATCGAGGGCGCGACCGGCGGTGCCCGCGATTTCCGGCAAGGCGACACGCCGTTCGACTATGCGGCCTTGAAGGCGGCTTATGCCAACGCCGGCGGCAAGGGTGCCTGGATGGTCAACAATGGCTACGACCAGGCGCTGGCGGAAGCCGCGGTCGAAACGGGCGCCGCCGATCTCGTCGCATTCGGCAAGCCGTTCATCGCCAACCCGGACCTGGTGCGCCGCTTCCGCGAGCGGGCGCCGCTCAATACGCCCGACAACACCACCTTCTACGGCGGCACGGAAAAGGGCTACACGGACTACCCCGCCCTGGCCTGATGCGGGAACGCGTCGCGGCGCGGGCCATGGGCCCGCGCCGCATGCCGTCAGCAACGGCCTTTCTTGGCCTGGCCCGGCGGGCAGAACCTCGGGCCCGGATACACCGGCCCGTAGTCGTAGTACCCCGGCGGCTCGTAATAGACGCCGGGAGCGGGCGCCACCACGACGCCGCTCGGCGTATAGACGGCGCACCCGGACAGCACGACGGCCGCCGCGATTGCGGTGAGGATGGATTTCATTGCCGATTCTCCGTTCACGATGGGTTCAGAACGCGAAATCGCGCGTTGCCGGCCCCGCCCCGACGTCGACGGACGCGGACTGCACCGCTCCGGTCGCGTTGATGGCCTCGATGGTATAGCGCCCCGCCGCCGCGGCGTCTTGCGCAAGCGGAATGGGCAAGGTGGTTTGATAGGTACCGACGGCCGGCGCCGCCGCCGGCAGGCGCATGCTGTAGGCGCCGGTCGACAGGTTGGCGAAGGTCGAGGCGATCTCGAACCGCGCGCCGCCGGTCGTCTGCAGGGCGCGCAACGCGGCCTCCGCGCTGGCCGGGGTAACCGTGCCCGTGACGGTGTTGACAGCGGAAGACGGCGGATTGATGGGCGCAGCCGCCGTCGAGACCGTCGTGCTGGCGCCGGCGACCACCGGCACCGCGCGAATGATGCCCGCGGCGCGTGCCGCCGCCGGCGGCGGCACGACCACGACGTCGACATTGCCGGCAGTGCGGCTCTGCTCGATGGGCGACAGCGTGAAGCTGCCCGCATCGGTCGCCACGGTTCCCTTGACCACTTCCCCGCCACGTTCGGCGTACACATAGGAACCGGCCGGCGCGTAGCCCTGGATCCTGCCGCTCACCACCATGGGAATGGCGGTCACGACCGGCTTCAGGTTGAATCCCCCGTTGCCGCGCGCCACGATGGACTTGCAGGCGTCGAAGTCCAGCACCAGGTCGGTCAGCGTGTCGGGCGCGACGGTAAATGGCCGGATGATCTTGTACCCGCTCTGCGCGGCGCTCGGCGTCGTCAAGGCGATTTCCTCGCCGCCGCTTCCCGTCTGCACCACCGCATTGGCGTAAGGCCTGCCGCCGTTGGCCTGCAGCACCAGCCGGATCTGCTGGTAGTCGCCGGCCGGCAGCGCCGCCTTGCCCAGCGTGGCCATCACGCCGTTGGTCAACGACAGCAGGTCGATACGGCGGACCGGCGTAACCGGAATGTCGACCCAGCCCGAGCCGTTGTCGTCCACGTTAGGGTTGCCGTTCACACGGATTTTGCTGACCGTTACATACACATGGTCGAAGCCGCAGGCCGGCGCATCGGTCATCGATACCTGGAGCGTGCCCTGGGCCGGCCCGGAGGAGCCATCGCCGCCGC